>Ga0247732_10000021_pt1 | contig 122453 bp, 133 predicted proteins | sample UWRJL163409C2_FD_180940 | JGI IMG/M metagenome (GOLD analysis project Ga0247732, IMG submission 180940) | Plant litter microbial communities from Arlington Agricultural Research Station in Wisconsin, United States - UWRJ-L163-409C-2 | ecosystem: Environmental > Terrestrial > Plant litter >... | reverse complement strand
TCACCGCGGACAGCCGCAAGAAGATCGTGAATGATCTGGTGGTGACCCAGGGCCTCAACGAGACCGCGGGCGAGGGCATCACCTACTACTGGAAGCTCGGCGACCGTGATGACCATCCCGCGATTCTCAACGCGCTGACCGACGATAGCTGGATCTCGATAATCCAGACCATCGGCGGCATCGACAGCTATGCCGAGGCCGAGAAGATCGCGGCCGAGGTGCACGAGCAGGTCTTCAGCTAGCTGAAGCGGCCGGCGAAGCGGCGGCGCCGTCGGGCGCCCTCGAGCCGCTCGGCGTTCTCGCCCGGCTCGGTGTAGCGCTCCGCCCGAAAGGGGTCGGCCACGAGCGGTCGCGGCTGCTCGGCGAGAACCGCCTCGACGGCCTTCTGCCACTCCCAGAACTCGCCAAGACGGAGGCCCTGCGTCGGGTTGAGGTGCGGAAGGCGGGCAAGATAGCGGATGCCGCCAGCCACAACGACGGTGGAGAGGTAGCCCCGAATGACCCCGGGCCCGCCATCGCGGCCCTCGTCTTTCACCATCCAGAGTCCGGCGCGCAGCTCGATGATCAGGGGGTCGGAGGTCTCGTTCACAGTGCAGGCTTTCGATTCGGTGGTGAGTAGTGTCCGGCCGAGACCCACTCTGCCGAATACCCCTGACACTGCCCGGTAGCCTCAGAGCATGGGTTACGTCTTCCTCGCGTTCGCGATCATCGGCGAGGTCATCGCGACGACCTTCCTCAAGTTCACGAGCGGCGAGCGCAGCATCTGGTGGGCCTACCCGATCGTCGGCGTTGGCTACGTTTTCGCCTTCTGGATGCTCTCGCTCACCCTCGGCCGCGGCGTGCCCCTCGGCATCGCCTACGCCCTCTGGGCAGGCATCGGCGTGGTGCTCGTGGCGATCATCAGCTGGGTGGTGTTCAACGAGTCGCTGACCTGGTTGCAGATTCTCGGCATGGCCCTGGTGATCGCCGGCGCGGTGCTGCTCGAGCTGGGCGCCTCGCACGGGCCTACAGAGTGAAGTCGCCGGTCTCGGCAGGCATGTCGGTTGGCCTGGCGTAGTACGCCCACGGAAACCACATGGTTCCGATTCGTTGCCAACCGGCGGCCTCGAGCTCGCGCCGCGCCGCTCCGAAGGCGGGCACGCGCTCGTGCTGCCACTGCACCGATGACCTCTCGACCAGGTGATAGAGGGAGCCAAAGGCGACAGAGTGCCAGCCGAACTGCCCCGCGCGCTCGAGGGCTTCCATCTCGGTGAACGCTGTCAACGGGGTCAGCATGCGCTGCTCGCCGGCGGCGACCGTCGTGACCGCCCCGAATCGCTGCTGGGCCGCCTGCTTTGAGATGCCAAGCGCCTCGCCAACGGCGGTCCAGCTATGACCAGCCGAACGGGCCGCAGCAATCGCGGAGCGCAGAAGAGCATCGGTCTCAAAGTTCGCCCGCTGGGTGAGGCTCACAAGATCGAGGTAGGCCGCACGGTCGTGGTCGAGACGCTGCTGAAGATCGGGGTCGGCGGCGTGAATGGCCGCCGAGATGCCCTCGCCGAGCTCGCTCATCGGCGACGCAGCGCCGCACCGAGCAGCCCGGTCGATGCCCCGATCAGCAGCACCGCACACACGATGATGAGAATCTTTGCCACCCCGACGAGAACGGGAACGACGAGGGCCGCGAGCAGCACAACGGCCATGATGAGCAGCACAGCGACCGTGATCGGGATCGTGGGCTTGGATGAGGTGGTCATGCGTCAAGAATAGGTTGACGGCATGCAGTCGTCAAGACAATGTTGACGACTACTTGAGGGACTTCTGCATGAGAACTGTGCCGATCCAGCGCCCGAACTTGAACCCGACCTTGCCCATGTGGCCGCCCTCGGTGAAGCCGAAGCTCTTGTGCAACGCGATGGAGGCCTCCGCACCTTTGTCGGCGATGACCGCGATGATCTCCTTGAGGCCCGCCTCTCGCGATTTCTCAATCAGCGCGGCGAGAAGTGCCTTGCCGAGGCCCTTGCCCGTTGAGGCCGGACCGAGGTAGATCGAGTTCTCGACGGTGAAACGGTAGGCCGCCTTCTCTTTCCACGGGTACACGTAGGCGTAGCCGAGAATTTGATCCGACGGGCTCACCGCGACGATGTACGGCATGCCGAGCTTGCGAGCGTTGGCGAACTTATGCCGCAGCGCACGCAGCGTCATCTCCTGCTCGTCGAAGGTGACCACCGTGTTGAGCACGTAGTGGTTGTAGATCGCGCGAATGTAGGGCAAGTCGGCCGGCGTGGCATCGCGGATCGTGAACTCGAAGGGGCGCTCGGGCTGCGGCTGCTTTCTCAGGTGATCGGGCAGTTTGCGGCGCGGCTGGTATTCCTCTTCAAGCATGCTGCGAGCCTATTCGCCGACCGTGTTCACCACCGGGATCACGCCGTCACGGCTCGCCGGAAGGGTGAGCGCGATCAAACCAGCCACGACCGCGGTCGCAATGAGAATCGCCCCGACCAGGTGGAACGAGTCGATAGTCGTCGCGAGGGTCGCCCCGCCGGCGACGACGGATCCGAGGATGCTCACACCGATCGAGCCGCCCAGCCGCTGCGTGATGTTGAAGAGCGTGTTGCCATCCGCGAGCTCGCTCTCGGGCAGCGGCGCGAGCATCGCCACGAGCAACGGGGTGGTGACGAAGCCGACGGCGAGCGCACGCGCCGCGAGCATCGTGGCGGTGGCCCACAGCGGTGTGTCCTGCTCGAGGAAGAGCAGGAAGACACTCGAGACGGCGAGAATCACGAAGCCCGCCACCACGAGCAGCTTCAGCGGGATGCGCGACGAGAGCTTCTGCCCCACGAAGGTACCGAGCCCCATGACGATTCCCTGCGGGAGAAGCGCGAGACCGGTCTCGATCGCCGTGTAGCCCTGCACCGACTGGGTGAAGACCGGCATGAGGAACACCGTGCCGAAGGAGACAACGGAGCAGAGCACCTGCAGAACCAGCGCGGTCGCCGACTCACGATGCCGGATCATCTGCACGTTGACGGCCGGGTGCTCACGGCGCAGCGCCCACAGCGTGTACGCCACCAGCAGCAGCACCCCGCCGATGAGTGGGCCGTAGGCGAGTGGAGAGTCCCAGCCTTCGGCGGTGACCTCGGTCGCACCGAACAGCGCGCCCACGAGACCGAGCGCGAGCAGCACGAAGCCGAAGGGGTCGAATCGGGTGGTCGGATCGGGCTGCACTCCGATGCCGCGCGGAATGCGCGTCATGAGCACAAGTCCGACGATGCCGACCGGGATGTTAACAAGGAAGATCCACTCCCAGCCGCCGGCGCCGATGAGCAGACCACCGAGGGTCGGGCCGAGTGCGGGAGCAAGGAACAGCGTGAGGGCCGCGGAGATCGGAATGCCCCCGCCAGCAATGCCGTCCTTGCCAAGCAGGATGCTGAGCGCGAGCGGAACGAGCGGTGCCCCAACGAAGCCTTGCGCGGCGCGAAAGGCGATGAGCCACTCGATGTTCGGCGCGAAGGCGCAGGCCGCAGAGACGACGACGAACAGCACCATGCTCACCGTGTAGACGCGCAGCGTGCCGAAGCGCTTCGCCAGAAAGGAGGTGAGGGCGAGTGCAACTCCCAGCGCGAGCAGGTAGCCGCTCACCACCCACTGCACATCGTCGAGCTTCGCCTCGAGCTCGGTCGCGATATCGGGCACCGCGACATTGACGATGCTCGAGTCGATCATGCTGAGCAGGGGGCCGATGAGCAGCCCGGTGCGGGCGATCGCCCCTAGCGGACTAGAGGCTGAAGGGGATGACGTCGTCATGGTCCGCTTTCTCGGTGAGGGTGTCGATCCAATCGCGCTCGGCGCGCATTCGGTGCAGGATCTCTGTCATCGCGACAGCGCGCCAGGCGCGCGTCGGCTGGTCGCTCACCGCCGCGGTCTCGCCGACCAGGGTGTCGACGCGGGCGATTGCGGCGTCGACGACGGCGGTTCGGGCCGCGAGAATCGCACGACGGTTGGCTGGTGCGATCTCGTGAAAGAAGCTCAGCCGTACGAGGAATTCCTCGTCGTCTGCCGCGAGTTCTAGCGGGAGCGTCGAGATGAGGTCGAGCAGAAGGCGACGGCCAGACTCGGTGATGGAGTACACCTTGCGCGGCGGGCGCTTCTCCTGCGCCTCAAGCTCATGGGTGACAGCGCCCGCATCCTCGAAGCGCCGCAGGTAGGGATAGATCGAGTTGTTGCTGAGGTCGGTGAGGCTCGGCCGCTGCGCACGACGCTTCAGCTCGTAGCCATGCACTGGCCCCGAGCGCAGGATGCTGAGGATGATGATGTCGAGCGCCATGCCGACCATCATGACATAGGTCAGCGTGACCTAGGTGTCGAGCGCCCAGTTGATTGGCTCCGCGCCCTCAGACTCGAGAATCGCATTGGCCCGAGAGAACGGACGGGACCCAAAAAACCCTCCGGATGCCGACAGCGGGCTCGGATGCGCCGACGCGATCACCGGGGTCGCCCCCAGCATCGGCGCAAGGGATTGAGCGTCCCTGCCCCACAGGATTGCGACGAGTGGCTGGTCGCGGGCAACCAGCGCACGAATGGCGGCCTCTGTCACAACCTCCCAGCCTATGCCGCGGTGCGATCCTGCCTGACCGGGCTTCACGGTCAGCACGCGGTTGAGCAGCATGACGCCGTGCTCTGCCCACGCGGTGAGGTCGCCGTGCGGCGCGACCGGGATTCCGAGATCGTCGCGCAGCTCCTTGTAGATGTTCTGCAGGCTGCGCGGCACCGGGCGCACGTCACGCTCGACCGAGAACGAGAGCCCAACGGCGTGACCCGGCGTCGGGTATGGGTCCTGTCCGACGATGAGCACCCGCACGGCGCCGAAGGGGTAGGTGAAAGCGCGCAGCACGTTCTCCCCCGCGGGGAGGTAGGGGCCCTGCGACCGCAGGAACTCGCCCATCGCCGCGATGTTCGAGGAGACCTGCGCAAGCGCCTCCGCCCAGCCGGGATCCACCAGCTCGGCGAGGGGCTTCGGGCTCATGCGCCGAGTGTGCTCACGAGAACGCCGTCGTCGGACTGCGCGATCTGCCAGACGCTGCCGGCGCCGACCACGCGAATCTGCTCGCCGCCCACGACGAGCGCGGTGAACTCGTCGATGGCGATACCGCCGTCGACGAGGTCGGCCTCGGAGGCGGCGATGAGGCGAGACAGGGTGCCCCACGGCACCGCGTGCACGTCAATGGCGAGGTCAACGAGGCCGAGTCCCTCGGCGACGGTGACCTGGTCGAGGTCCTCGCCGGCCTCCTCCGCGCACACGGCGATCTCGCCGATGCGCCAGCCACCGATGACCGCGGCGTCGGCGGCGATCATCGCGCCCGCCGAGAAACCGAGGTACGGAAGGTCATCCGCGACGAGCAGGCGAATCTCGTCGATGAGCGGCGTCACCGCATCGAGGTACGAGGGGGCGTGCCCGCCGCCGACCAGAAGCGCGTCGATGCCCGTCAGCGCCGCCGAGGCGAAGAGCTCGCCCTCGGCGATCTCGGTGACGACCGGCTCGCAGTCGCCAACCCGCTTCAACTGCTCACTCCATGAACCGATGCGCGAGTCCGCGCCATCCTCGCGAACGAGCAGCACACCGATGCGCGGCGTGGTGCGCCCGCTGGCGACACCGCGCGCCGTCGCCTCGAGCAGAAACTCCCGGTAGACGTCACCGGCATAGTCGGGCGCCCAGCCGCCGCCAACCAGATGGATGCTCATACGGCCGCGACCACGGGCGGCTGCACTGACCAGGGAAAGTTGATCCACCTGTCGGTGCGGCGCCAGGTATAGGTGGCCTCCTGTACGGTGTGCGGCTTCGTGTACAGCACGACGCTGCGCACCTCGGCGCCGCTCGCCTCGAGCAGTTGGATCACGAGCGCGAGCGTGCGCCCAGAGTCAGAGACGTCATCGACGAGCAGCACGCGCTTGCCATTGAGGGACACCTGGTCGAGCATCGGCGGCAGGATGATCGGCTCGGGCAGTCGGGTGCCGACACCGGTGTAGAACTCGACGTTGAGGGCGCCGCAGCTCTTCACGCCGAGGGCGTAGCTGAGGCTGCCGGCGAGAAGCATGCCGCCGCGGGCGATGGCGATGACGATGTCGGTCTCGTAGCCGTCATCGGCAATCTGCTGGGCGAGCAGTCGGCTGGCTTCACCGAACTCCTCGTAGGTAAATGACTCGCGCTCGTCAGACATGACTAAACGGTATCCCGTGGCGCGAGGGTGCCGCGCACCACCTTGTGCGGCGCAGCCTGGGCGACGGGCTTGATCGTCACCAGATCGAGGTTCACGTGGGCGGGCAGCTCGAGCGCGTGCACAATCGACTCGGCGATGTCTTCCGCGACGAGCGGCTCGACGTTCGCGTACACCGCGTCTGCCTTGGCCTGGTCCCCGTCGAAGCGGTTGAGCGAGAACTCGTCGGTCTTGACCATGCCCGGCGCGATCTCGATGACGCGAATCGGCTCGCCCGCGAGCTCGAGCCGCAGAACGGCGACAAGGGCGTGCGCGGCGAACTTCGCGGCGTTGTATCCGCCTCCGCCCTCGTAGGCGACGTGGCCGGCGATCGAGGTGACGGTGAGGATGTCGGCCGAGCCAGCATCCGTTGCCCCCTTCCTCAGCAGCGGAAGCAGGGTGCTCGTCACGCGCTTGACCGTCATGACGTTCATCTCGAACATGCGCTGCCAGTCGGCGGCCTCGCTGTCTTCGACGGAGGCGAGCCCGATCGCTCCCCCGGCGTTGTTGACGAGCGCGTGGATGGGGCCACCGAGATAGTCGCGCAGGGCATCGATGTCTGCCTGCACCGTCAGGTCGGCGACGAAGGTATCCGCCCCCGTCTCGGCGGCGAGCGCGGCGAGCTTCTCGGCGCGGCGTGCAACGCCGACCACCTGCCATCCGTGCGCGCGCAGCAGGCGAACCGTCGCCGCCCCTATGCCAGAACTAGCCCCTGTGACAACCGCACGACGTGAATCCATGCTCCAAAAGTACCGCCGGTAGTGTGGAGAAGATGACCGCCGCCGCCGCCCCCGCACGACCCCGCGTTCCCTTCTGGGACAACGCCCGCTTCGTCAGCGTCACGCTCGTAGTGATCGGCCACGGCATTCAGCGCCTCACTAGCGACTCCGACAACGCGCTCGTGCTCTACCTCTTCATCTACGCCTTCCACATGCCGGCCTTCGCCATCATCAGCGGCTACTTCTCGAAGGCGTCCCCTCCGACGACACGGCGCATGAAAAAGGTCATGACCGACATCCTGCTGCCCTACGTGATCATGGAGACGATCTGGACGATCGTGCAGTACATCTTCGAGGGCAAGCAGGAGTTCAACCCGACCAACCCGAGCTGGACCCTGTGGTTTCTTCTCGCCCTCGGCATCTTCCGCCTGGTGATGCCCTACCTCGTTCTCGTGCGCATGCCCCTGCTCTGGGCGCTGCTGCTCTCGGTCATGGTCGGCTACTTCAGCAACGTCGACAGCACCTTCTCACTCTCCCGGGCGATCGGCATCCTGCCCTTCTTCGTGCTCGGCTGGCAGGCGCGGCAGTGGGGCATCCTCGAGCGGTTCCTCGCCCTTGGTCGCGGCGTGTGGGCAGTGCGCGGCATTGCTGTCGCCGTCTTCGCGGCGTGGCTGGTGGTCATCATCGTCGGCATCCAGCAGTGGCGGGCTGTCGACCTGCGCTACTGGTTCTTCTACGAGGACTCGTACAAGGGGCTCGGCGAAGACCAGTGGTGGGCCGGTTTCGTGCGCCTCGGGCTCATCGCGCTAGCAGTGCTGTTGAGCGCAGCATTCTTCGCTCTCATACCCCGCAGCGAGACGTGGATCACCGCGCTCGGCCAGGCGACGATGTACGTCTACCTGCTGCACAGCTTCATCCTCTACCCGCTGCGCGAGACCGGGGTGCTCAAGGGCGAGCACGCGTCTGCGGTGTGGCTGGTCGGCATGGTCTTTGCGTGCATTGCGATCTCGATCGTGCTCACGGCGCCCGTCGTGCGCCGGGTATTCCGCCCCATCATCGAGCCGAAGCCTCGATGGCTGTTTATCAAGACAGAAGACGACAAGCCCCAGAGGCAGTCCAAGACTGACCCGACCGGCTCGCGCCGCTCGTAGCTCTCGCTGTCGAATCGACCTCTCGCGGGGTGGGTGCCCCCGCCGGGAGAGGCCGATTCAACAGCATTAGTGCAGCGAGACGCGCTTCGGCAGGGCGAACACCAGCACAAAGCTCACCACGGCGAACATCGCGCTGACGAAAAGGGCGACCGTCGCTGCCTGCCCGAATGCCGGAGCCACGTCAGAAGCGCCACGGATGCCGTAGCCGTCAACAACACCGAACAGGATGCTGCCGATGACCGCGATACCGATGGCGGATCCGATGCGCTGCATCGTTCCGATCACACCGGATGCCGCACCCGCCTCCGCCCGATCCACCGTCGCGATGATGAAGCGGTTGTTCGGTGCGATGAACAGGCCGCTGCCGAAGCCGGCGATGAGCATCGGGGCCAGCAGCATCCAGCTGGTCAACTCGGTGGTGGGCACCAACAGCAGGATCAGCCACAGGGCGAGCAGGCCGATCGAGAGCAGCCCGACGCCGAGCGAGAGCACCGTGCGCCCCAGCTTCTGCGCGAGGCGGTCGCTCTGCGATGCTCCGATGATGGAGCCGACCGCGAAGGGCGTCGAGACGAGCCCGGACTCCAGCGCGGTGTGTCCGAGGCCCGACTGCCAGAGCAGCGAGATGGTGAAGAAGATGCTGGTGAAGGCGGCGAAGTAGACGAGCGCGAGAATGACGCCGCCGGTGAAGGCCTTGTGCGAGAACAGGTGCGGCGGAACCAGCGGCTCCTGCCCGCGTGCGACCACCGAGCGCTCCCAGAACGCGAACACCACGATGAGCAGCACGCCACCGACGAGGGAGAGGTAGGTCCACAGCGGCCAGCCCTCATCCTGTCCCTGAATGAGCGGAACCAGGATGGCGACAAGCGAGCCAGCGAGCAGCACGAGGCCCACGACGTCGGTCGAGAGCTTCTTGCCCTCGGAGCCAGCGGGCAGCAGCACGACCGCGGCAATGAGGGCGAGAATGCCGATCGGAAGGTTGATCGCGAAGATCCAGCGCCATCCAGTTTCCTCGCCGATGGCTTCGATAAGGAGGCCGCCGACGATGGGGCCGAGGGCGGAGGAGACACCAATGACGGCGCCCATGATCGCAAAGGCCTTGCCGCGCTTCATCGGCGGAAAGAGCAGCTGAACGAAGGCAGTCACCGCCGGGAAGAAGATGCCGCCGCCTAGCCCCTGCACGACGCGGGCAACGATGAGCTGCGTCTCGTCTGCGGCGAGGCCAGCCCACAGGCTTGCCACGGTGAAGATCGCGAGCCCTGCGAAGAACACCCACTTGTGACCGAAGCGGTCGCCGATGCGACCGGCCGGAATGAGCACGAGGCCGAAGGCGAGCGCGTAGCCAGAGATGATCCAGGCAAGGGTGGACTCGCTGGCGCCCAAGCTCTCCTGAATGGTTGGAAGGGCGACGTTGACGATCGTCGTGTCGAGCAGCGACATGAACATGCCGGCCATGAGCACGGCGAGCGCGAGCCACGCACGCTGTGGGGTGACGGCGACCGGGGAGGTCGCAGGAGGTGCGGAGGTCATTTCTGCTGACCCTTTCTGCTTGTTTCGTTAGCGATGATCTCGGGGAGCGCCCCGAGAAGTTCTTGGTGCCAGGCGATCTCGCCCAGCAGTCGGTGTGCGTCATGGCGCATGACCTGCTGTTCCATCGGTGTCAGCAGGTGCGCGATTGCTACAAGGTGCGAGCGCTCGCGGTCGAGCATCGACCGCAGCTCGGCAAGGCGCTGCTCGACAACAGCGACGACGTCTTCGTCACCGAGCCTGGCGAGCGCGAGATCGACGGGATCGGGGCGGTGAACGATCGTCTCGAGCGCCTTGCGGCGAATCTGCACGAGCGACTCGCGACCGCTTGCACTGATCTCGTAGACCTGCCGCTCGGGGTAATTGCCCTCGCGCTCGACCCGCAGCGGCTCGATGTGGCCCTCGGCGGCGAGCCGCTTGATGGCTCCGTAGATGGCGCCAACCGCAAAGTCTGCCCACTCGTCGATGTGCTCCTCTTCGGCGAGCAGCCGAAGGGCGTGCCCGTGCATCGGACCGCGCTCGTCGAGCGACCCCAGAATGAAGAGGCGAATGGATGACACGAGGGACTACTCTCGCATGACTACTCTCTCGTGTCCAGCCCCCGCCACCCCGCCAAGTGGCACAAGGTGCGGTTCAGCCGCCCGAGATCGCCACCGCAGTCACAATTTGCGCCACCTCACAGGCGAGCGCGCTGAGGGGCGGCGGGCAATTCGGTTACGCCCCGTGTCATGCGCGATTGCCGCCCCACCGCACCGAACCTAGGCTCGCTAAATCGACGGGGATCGCCCGCCCAAGATTCTTAAAGGAGACGCCATGAGCGACTGGCAGTTCGAAACCAAGCAGGTCCACTCGGGTGCGCAGGCGGACCCGACCACCAACGCCCGCGCCACCCCGATCTACAAGACGACCTCGTACGTCTTCAACAGCACCCAGCACGCGCAGAACCTCTTCGCGCTTGCCGAGTTCGGCAACATCTACACGCGGCTCATGAACCCGACGACCGATGTCGTCGAGCAGCGCCTCGCGGCCCTCGAGGGCGGAACCGCGGCTCTCGCAGTTGCCTCGGGCTCGTCGGCAATCACCTACTCGATCCTCAACATCGCGGGTGCCGGCGACCACATCGTCTCGTCGTCGTCGATCTACGGCGGAACCTACAACCTCTTCAAGTACACCCTCGCCAAGCTCGGCATCGAGGTCACCTTCGTCGAGGACCAGGATGACGCCGCCGAGTGGGCCGCAGCCGTGCGCCCCAACACCAAGGCCTTCTTCGCCGAGACCATCGGAAACCCGAAGATCAACATTCTCGACATCGAGAAGGTGGCGGATGTCGCCCACCAGAACGATGTGCCGCTGATCGTCGACAACACGATCGCCACCCCGTACCTGATTCGCCCCTTCGAGTTCGGTGCCGACATCGTCGTGCACTCTGCAACGAAGTTCCTCGGCGGTCACGGCACCGTGATCGCCGGTGTCATCGTCGACGGCGGCAAGTTCCCGTGGGCGAAGCTCTCGGCGAAGTTCCCCGGACTCACCGAGCCCGACCCCAGCTACCACGGCGCCAGCTACACCGGCGTTCTCGGCGACGCTATCGCCTACGTCATCAAGGCCCGCGTCACCCTGCTGCGCGACACCGGTGCAGCGCTCAGCCCCGACAGCGCCTTCGCGCTGATCCAGGGCCTCGAGACCCTGAGCCTGCGCATTGAGCGCCACGTGTCGAACACCCAGGAGATCGCGGAGTGGCTCGAGAACCACCCCGACGTCGCCTCGGTCAACTACTCGGGCCTGCCCTCGAGCCCGTGGTACGCCGCCGCCAACAAGTACGCGCCCAAGGGCGTCGGCGCTGTCGTCTCCTTCGAGCTCAAGGGCGGCGTTGACGCTGGCCGGGCACTCGTCGAGAGCGTGTCGCTGTTCAGCCACCTCGCCAACATCGGCGACGTGCGCAGCCTCATCATCCACCCCGCTTCGACGACCCACTCGCAGCTGACCCCCGAGCAGCAGCTCACGACCGGTGTGACCCCGGGACTCGTGCGCCTCTCGGTCGGCATCGAGAACGTCATCGACCTCAAGGCCGATCTCGAGGCCGGCTTCGCCGCCGCCCGCAAGGTCGCCACGGAGTCCGCCAAGGCGTAGCGATCCTCCTGAACGGCCCATGCGTTGTAACAATGCATGGGCCGTTCTTCTTTGAGGGGATACTGGACAACGACATGGACTGGCAGACACCCGAAGACACCGTGCCCTCGGCTTTCATCACCGAGGCCAACGCACGATCGGTGTCGGGCAAGCCGCCAGCCACGGGCGCGTGGCGGGAGGGGGATCCTCCCGGCGATCGCCTATTCGCCTCTGTGGGTGCCATGCAGCTCGAGCGGGGCGGGCACCTGCCATCCGTTCGCATTGCCTATGAGACGTGGGGCGAGCTCTCGCCCGCCGCCGACAATGCCGTTCTCGTACTGCACGCGCTCACGGGCGACAGCCACGTCGTCGGGCCGCCGAAACCAGGGCACCCGACCGCCGGATGGTGGGGCAGCATGATCGGCCCGGGCAAGCCGATCAACACCGACCGCTACTTCGTTGTCGCCCCGAACATGCTCGGCGGCAGCCAGGGCTCGACCGGGCCGGCGTCGCACTCCCCCGATGGCGTCGAGTGGGGACCGCGCTTTCCCTTCATCACCATCCGCGACCAGGTCGCCGCGCAGGTCGCGCTGAGCGACCGTCTCGGCATCGAGCGTTGGGCCACCGTGCTCGGCGGCTCGATGGGCGGCATGCAGTCGCTCGAGTGGGCAGTCGGCCACCCCGAGCGCCTCGACAGCTTCGCCGTCTTCGCCTCCCCCGCGCTGAGCAGCGCCGACGAGCTTGCGCGCAACTCGGTTCAACTCGAGGCGATCCGCATGGACCCGGGCTTCAACGGCGGCGACTACTACGAGGCAGCGGATGGCGACGGCCCGCACCGCGGCCTCGCCCTCGCCCGCAGATTGGCCCTCCTCAACTACCGCTCCCCCGATGAGCTCAGCGACAGGTTCGCGCGCAGCTGGCAATCGGGCGCCTCCCCCCTGGGCGGCGGCGGGCGTTTCGCTGTCGAAAGCTACCTCGACTTTCACGGCAACAAGTTCGTGCGCCGCTTCGATGCGAACAGCTACATCACCCTCGTGGGCGCAATGAACTCGCACGACATCGGGCGAGACCGCGGTGGCGTCGCGGCAGCCTTGCAGCGGGTGACCGCGCGCGGCCTCATCCTCGGCATCGACACCGATCGCCTCTTTCCGGTGCCCGACCAGCACGCGATTGCCCGAGGCATCGCCAACAGCGTGAGCGGCAGTGAGGCGGTGGTCATCTCATCCAATTTTGGCCACGACGGCTTCCTCATCGAAGACGCCCTCGTGGGCTCCCACGTTCGGGGACTATTGCCGTAGGCCTCACTGCTACAGACTTGTCTGTATCGGTAGTGCAGAACGATCTGGCAAAAGGGGGCACCGATGGGTGTTTCGTCGCCAGCGCGCGGTCGCACTTCGTCGATCCGTGTTGCTCTCGTCGATGATCACCGACTGGTTCTCGACGGGTTGGTAGCCCGGCTCGCCCAGCGCACATCCGGGTTGGACGTTGTTGCGGCCGAGTCGTCGTGGGCCGACCTGATGGACAACCCCGAGTTTCCATTCGACGTGGTCGTACTTGACCTGCATCTCGAGGACAACATTCCGATCGGCACGAAGCTGCGTGCCCTGCAGGCGGCGGGCGTCAGCTCCGTCGTGATGAGCCGGCACGCCGACAGCGGCTCGATCAATGCCGCAATTCAGGCTGGCGCCATGGCTTTCGTCGCTAAGACGGAGACGGCCGACGAGCTGATCCGCGCCATCAAGTCGGCGGCGGAACGCGAGCGGCATCTCCCAGCGCACGTGGCGACCGTGCTCGCCAGCTTTCGAGCGACCCCAGATGCCGGCCTTGGGCGCCAAGAGCAGCGCGCTCTGGTTCTCTACGCCGGTGGCCGCTCGATCAAAGAGGTCGCGCTCGCGATGGCGACAACCGACGAAACGGTCAAGTCGTACATCAAGCGCGCCCGCCGCAAGTATCGCCAGGTCGGGGTTGACCTCGGCACCCGAGTGCTGCTGCGGCGGCACGGTATTCGCGAGGGCTGGATCGCGCCAGAATAGAGCGCATGCGCCGGCTCATCGCAGTTTTCAGCATCCTTGTTCTTGCTGGGTGCGCGGCAGTGCAGCCTGAGGTCAGCGATGCCGACGGCGGACTTACCCTCGCCATCGTTCAGAGCCGCGACGATCACGGGGCGCGCATCGTCGCGATCGAGGTGCACAGCGACCGCGACGACGACGTGACCCTCACCCGCGCTGTGCTCGAGACCGCCCAGCTGAGCGCGCCGGCCGTCTGGGATCGCGGCACGGTACTACGAGCGGGCCTGACCCTCGACCTGCGGGTGCAGCTTCCCGCCGCCGCGTGCCCGATCGCCGACGACGTAACCCCGACGGTAACCGTCGACTTCACCACGGCCGATGGCGTCGCGCGCAGCATCAGCGGCCCGCCCGACCAGCCCGCGCAGGCGCTGAGCGTCATCGCCGAGGAGGACTGCATCGCCGCTGCCCTCAACGACCAGGCCAAGGTCACGGTAAAGAGCGTCGAATACACCCTCGGCTCGGGCGGCTACGCGACTCTCGTGGTCGGCATTGATCCGCGTGATGTGGATGGCAGCGTGACCATCGAGACGGTGGGCGCCACCGTACTCATCGGGCTCGTCGCTCCGTCGGGCGGTCAGACCCAGAAATACACCCTCAACCGGGTGGTCGAGCGCGGCGCCGATGACAGTGACCTGCGCATCACGATTGTCCCCAACCGCTGCGACACCCATGCCATCGCCGAAGACAAGCGCGGCACCTTCTTTCCACTCGAGATCAGCGCCTCGAACGGGGTGGCCGGCGTCTACTACCTGGCGGTGGACGACTCGCAGAAGGGCCAGATCTATAGCTTCGTGAGCGACTACTGCGGAACGACGCCTTAACTGGGCGAGGGCCGCGGAATTATCCGCGGCCCTCGCAAACCCCCCGGTTCAGTCAGCGACACAGTGCTGACCTCAGTGTTCGCGATTCGGGTTCGAACACCTGTTTTCGTGTGGCAGCGCTCTCAATGCAGCACGCCCCTCTATTACAATTCAGACTTTACCTCGACAATCGTGACCCAGCCGAACGGAGTGGCACCCCCACTTCTAGTGCCACTGCTGTCACTATGCGATAGCTGGGGGACGGCAGTCCACCTCGTTCAACCCACGCGGAGCCCATGGAACAGATACTCAAGGAGCGGGATCGCCTGCTTCAGCGCACCGCGCGCGCCTTTGGCCTGAGCTTCGGTGCCGTCTCGCTGCTGTGCCTCAGCATTCCTGGCGCCGTGAGCCTTCTCAGCTACCTCATCGCACTACCGCTCTACTTTCTCTTCGGTTTCGCGCTCTACCGCCTAGGGGTCAGCCGCAGCATCGTCTGGGTTCTTCTCGCCATCGCCAGCGGCTCCGTCATTCTCGTGGAGCTGGTCGTGCTCAACACGGATGCCCCCACCGACGCCGCAGGCGCCGCCATCACCCAGCTGAGCAGTTTCGGCATCGCCGCCGTCGGCATGGTGTTGGTGTCAAGCCAGCGCCGCATACTGCTGCTCAGCGCCACCGCTGTTGGCCTCGGCATCTTCGCGGTGCTCACCACCGACCCCTGGCGCCCCACGCTGCACACCGCCGCTCTCTTCCTCATCGGCTGGGCCACCACCGTCCTGGTCGGCATCTGGGTCGGCGCGGCCGTGCCCCAGTCCGCCCGGCGCATAGCGAGCATCGGCCGTGCGCACCGCGCGGAGCGCCACGCGAGCGAGATCGAGGCGCAGCGCAGGCAGGGCGCGCGCCTGCTGCACGACACCGTGCTGGCGACGCTGACCCTGCTCGCCCACTCGGGCGTGGGCGTTGCACCGGATGCCATGCGACAGCAGGCCGCCGACGACGCGAAGCTGCTGCGGCAGCTGCGGCTGGGCGCATCCCCCGCTCCCGAGCGCTCGGGCAACTACCAGCTCGAGCCGGTCGAGGAGACCGTGCTCGGAACCACCCTTGAGTCGGTCAAGCAGCGCTTCGGGCGCATGGGGCTCGAGGTGAGCTGGCACGGCACCGGCCAGGTGCTGCTGCCGAGCGATGTTCTCGACGCCTTCCTTCTCGCCCTCGCCGAATGTCTCGAAAACGTACGACGCCACTCCGGCGTCACCGAGGCCCACGTCACCATCGTGGATGACGAGAAGATGGTGCGCGCGATGATCACCGATGCCGGCGTGGGCTTCACCCTCGACGATGTGGACTCCGCTCGTCTCGGCTTCAAGGAGTCCGTCGTCGGTCGCCTCAGGGAGGTCGGCGGGCACGCACGCCTGTTCTCCTCCCCCGGCGCCGGAACGACGGTCGTGTTGGAGGTGCCGCGATGAGCTTCCTTCCCAACGAGAACACCCTGGGCGTAACCATCACCCCGAGGGGCGCAAAGACACCGCGGGTGCGGTCGTACACCTCGACCGAAACCTCGCAGCGGGCCAGCCCCGGAACGGGCTTCATCGGCCTGGGCGCCGCCCTCGTTGCCGGCCTCAGCACTATCTACGGCTTTGCCTGGTTCGTCTCCGTGTGGGATCAGTACACGACGCCGGTGCCCGCTCTCATCTCGTGGATTCTGCTTGTTATGGCACTCGGCGGCGGCTTCATCGCCACTCGCCTTGTGGGCGATTACCTTCCCAGCTGGATCTTCGCCGTCTTCCTCAGCTTCCTCGCGTGCGCGGTCGTTCTCGACCTCATCGCGATCTGGGACAAGAACGACATCGGCCGCAATGCGACATCGGCACTCACCGCCGGCATGGCGCTTCTCGTTGTCGTCACGCTGCGCGGGGCGATCGAAGTGCTCGTCGCGGATGCGGTGCTCGGCATCGCACTGCTCACCGCGATTCTGGTGAACTCCGACCTCAGCCCCGAGAACCTCGCCCCGCAGCTGACCTCCCTCGCCCTCACCGTGCTTCCGGGCATCCTCGGCGTCATGGTGGTGCGCGGGTACCGACGAATGGTGCAGATCGAGCTGGACCGCGTTCTTGTGCAGAGCACGGTCACGGCCCCGCGATTCGCCGTCGGCATGCTCGCCTCAGAGGAGCTCGCCCGGCTCGACCTCGCCGCAGAAGAGCTGCTCGACTCCGTTGCCACCGGCAAGACCCCCCTGCCCCTTCGGCCACGCACGGCCTCCGTCGCCGCGTCGCTAGCCACCGAGCTGCGCCTGCACCTCATCGAGGGTCGGCGCGAGACCTGGCTGTACCACGCGGTCACCGAGTCCGAGATGCTCGGCAAGTCGGTGACACTCACCGACAAGGGCAGCCTCGCTGGCCTGCTCAGCGACAGCCAGCGCGACGGACTGCTTTCGGCCATCTGGATGCTGGTGAGCGAGAAATCAAAGCCCAGCGCCACCCGAACCGTGCAGGTGCAGGTCGGCCCCATTGCCTCGACCGGCGACACCTCGATCGGGCGAAAGCTGGTTGTGCCGATCGAGATCACCTCGACCGGCATTGCCAAGAACAAGGTGGATTCATCGACCTGGGAGGCTCTGCGGCGCGTCGGGCGCTACAGTGACAGCACACGCGATTCCAGTGTAAAAATCGACGTGGAGTGCCTTGTCGACAACCCCGCAGACGTCTAGCGCAAGCCACAACAGAAAGGCCCGAACGTTGCCAACCCCCGAAGCCCGTATCCGCCTCGCCATCGTTGATGACCACCGCATGCTTCTCGGAGCGCTCACCGAGTGGATCCGCAATGCCGCATCCGACATCAGCATGGTGGCTGCTGTAGCCAGTTATCCCGAGCTGCTCACCCACCCCGAGTTCCCTGTCGACGTTGTGCTTCTCGACCTCGACCTCAAAGACAACATTCCGGTGTCGGTGAAGATCTCTGGCCTCAAGTCGACCGGAGTGAAGGTGGTTCTCATGAGCACCTACTCCGAACCGAACGTGGTGCGCGAGGCTATTGGTGCTGGCGCTCTCGGCTATCTGGTGAAGAGCGAGGATGCCGGCATGATCGTCGAGGCGATTCGCGCCGCCGCCGTCGGCGACAGCTTCATCTCAGCCGAGCTCGACCTAGCGCTCAGCGCCGGCGAGGTCGGTGGCTCGCCCAAGCTCAGCGCTCAGGAGCGCCGCGTCATGGCGCTCTACGGCGGTGGCGAGCCGGTCAAGGCCGTCGCGTTCCAGCTCTCGATCTCAGAAGAAACCGCGAAAAGCTACCTCAAGCGCATTCGCGAGAAGTACCGCGTCGCAGGATTCGACGTTGGCACAAAGGTGGCGCTGCGCAAGCGTGCCATCGAGGACGGCATCCTCATCGAGAGCGACCTGCGCGGGCCTGCCTAAGCGCGGAGTGGCCTAACTCGCTGCAGCAGCGCCGAGGCCACGGCGATGAGCAGGCCGAGAACGCCGAGCCCAAATCCGACCCAGGCTGCCGACAGGTAGCCGAGGCCCGCGGCGATGGTAACGCCACCGAGGAACGCGCCGAGGCTGTTGCCGAGGTTGAGGCTCGAGTGGTTGACGGCGGCGGCCATCGTCTGGGAGTCGCCCGCCACATCCATGAGTCTCGTCTGGATTGCCGGGGAGAGGGCGGAGGCTCCGAGCGCCACCAGGAATGCGAACACCAGCAGCCCGACCACGGAGCCGGCAGTGAGCGCGAATCCGATGAGGGCGACGAGGAAGACGGCGAAGCATCCGAACAGGGTGCGCATGACGTGTCTATCGGCGAGGCGGCCGCCGAGCAGGTTGCCAACGGTCATACCGATGCCGATGACCACGAGGGCGATGGGCACGAAGCCCTCCTGCTGGTCGGCCACCTCGGTGACGACGGGCGCGATGTAGGTGTAGACGGCGAAGAAGCCGCCGAAGCCGATGGCGCCGATCGCCAGGGCGAACCATACCTGCGAGCGCGTGAATGCCCTGAGCTCGCGCTTCATCGTCGCGGCCGGGTCACCACCCTGGTTGGGCACCACTAGCGCGACGGCCACGAAGGTGAGCGCGAAGATCGCGGCAACCGCGATGTACGCCACGCGCCAGTTGGTCGCCTGCCCGAGGAAGGTGATGCTCGGCACCCCGATGACGTTCGAGATGGTCAGTCCGCTGAGCACGAAGGCAATACCGCGGCCACGCTGCCCCGGTCCCATGAGCGAGGCCGCGACGAGCGAGGCGATGCCGAAGTAGGCGCCGTGCGGCAGGCCGCTGACGAAACGCGCGGCCAGCACCAGCCCAAAGCTGGGAAGAGCAGCGGATGCGAGGGTCGCCACCACAATCACGCCAAGCAGAACCAGCAGCAGCTTCTTTCGCGGAAACCGCGCCGCGGCTGCCGCGATCGTCGGAGCTCCGACGACAACCCCGAGCGCATAGGCCGAGATGAGCATGCCCGCCTGACCGAGCGCGTCTTCGGGCCGGGAGGCATACAGGTCGGGCAGGAGGTCTTCGGCGAGGTTGGGCAGCAGGCCCATGGCGACGAACTCGGTGGCGCCGATACCGAAGCCGCCGAGGGCGAGGGCGAGCAGCGCCAGGCGCGTGCGCGCCGGGCTGAGAGGGGTGTTCACGACGGCTGGTTCTCCCGGTCACTAAGCGGCCAGCGTGTCGGCTCGGCCTCGTCTTCATGCACCGCGTCGTGCGCTGTTCCACGGTACAGGCGAACAACGGCGGTCAGCGCCCAGGCGAAGAGCACGATGAGCAGCAGGTTGCGGCTGGTCAGCACGATGAGCATCACGTAGTTGACCGACAGCACGTAGTTGTAGAGGTACGGATACACCGCCTGCGTGAGTGCGGCGATGACGAGAACAAGGATGGCCGGCGTTCGGAACGAGCCACCGCCCTGGCGTGCAATCACGAGCCCGAAGACCACCGGCACGGCGAGCCAGCTCTCGAACTGCGGAGAGCCGACCTTGTTGAACACGATGAAGGCGGTGACGAGCGCGAGCGCCAGGGGTGCCAGCAACTGCAGGGTGCTGACCCCGCGACGCACCGCGAGTGCCCCGAAGGCACAGACCACAATGGCCGCGAGTGCCAGAAGCGGATTCATCAGCGCCGCGGCAAACTCGGTCCCCGGCCCAGCTACCTGGTAGGTGAGAATCGCGGTGTCGTAGTAGACACCGGTCTGCGGCACACCGCTGCGCGCCATCCACAGCCAGATGCTGGTGATCGGCGCCTCGACCTGCAGGCCACGCCCAGTCTGCTGGGTGATGAAGCTGAAGACGTTGGACCCACCGCCCATGAGCAGCGCGACGAGCACGATGAGGGCGCTCGTCGCGGCACCGACCGTGGCGATGCGAAGGCGCTCCTTCGACGCCACGATGATGGCGCCGATGAGGGCTGCCGGCCACACCTTGATCCAGGTCGCGATCGTCAGAATCAGGGCGGCAAGCCGGGGGTGGCGCGACAGCAACAGAACTCCGACCATGGCCAGCGGCACGGTGATCGAGTCGATACGGCCGAGCGCGATCGGGCCGACCAAGAACAGGAAGGCGACCCACCACCAGCCGGCCCCGTTGTGGTCGCGGCGGCGGCCCCATCCGGTGAGGGTCCCGAAGGCGACGACGTTGAGCAGCATCACAATGCTCAGCCAGGTGCTCGCGTAGAGCGTGCTGCCGAAGGCGAGGGAGGCGACCATCGGCACGAAGGCAAGGATCGGGTAGACCCACTGGCTGTCGATCCCCACCTGAAAGTCGTTGATGACGAGCTGGTCGACCCAGAACTTGTAGACGCTCGTAACGTCGCCCATCGGGTAGCCGGGGCCATACAGATTGAGCAGCCCGAGCCAGAGGTGGGCGAGCACAAACGCGGCCCACAGGGTGAACGAACTGCGCGCAACCCCGAGCGCAGTAGCCTTCACCGCCCTAGCCTAACCGGGCACGCGCGAGGTCCTGTCGCGGGCTACCGGCTGAGCAGTGTGGCGATCGTTGCGGGCACGGCCTCGCACAGGTCGAGGATCGTGATCGGGCCGCCTCGGGAGGCGCGATCGGCGGCCAGTCCGTGGATGACGCTGGCGGTCGCCGCCAGGCGGGCCAGCATCCGTTCGTCCTCTGCGATCTCGTCGCTATGGGTGGCGACGAGTGCGCCGAGAATGCCGGCGAGGGAGTCCCCGGCTCCCGCGGTGGCGAGCCAGGTCGGTGCCGCCTGCACTGCGAGCTGGATACCCGGCCCCGCCACGTGGGTCGTGTGCCCCTTGAGAAGCACGGTCACCCGCAAGAGGTCGGCGGCCTTCACGGCCCAGGTCGCGGGGTCGTCGGCGATCTGCGCGGGCTCGACCGAGAGCACGCGGGCCAGCTCGCGGTAGTGCGGCGTGATGACGAGCGGGCCGGTGCGCTGGGTGTGCAGGGCGAGGGCTCCCCCGTCGAGGATCACGGGCAGCCCCTGCGCCATCGCCTCGTCGGCGGCAGGGTCGCTGTAGGCGGCGTGGTCGGTGCCCGAACCGATGAGCCAGGCCTGCACGCGTCCGTTCGACGCGACCGCCTCGGGGCGCCGCGCGAGCACGAGGTCGCTCGCCCGCTGCGGCCCCGCGTAGCGCACCATGCCGACGCCCGTGCGCAGGGCCGCCTCGACGCCGAGCACCGCGGCTCCGGGGTACTGGTCGCTGCCGGTGATGACACCGAGCACGCCGCGCGAGTACTTGTCATCGCGCTCGGTCGGGGTCTTCACGAAACCAGCGGCGTCGCGCGCGGTGAAGGGCTGCATGCCATCACGATAGTTGGGGAATCCTGACGCGCCGTGTGCGGTTGGCCCCAGAGTGCCCGATCTCTTCGACCCACTGACCCTCCGCTCCGTTACCGTTCGCAACCGCATCTGGGTGCCGGCGCTCTGCCAGTACACCGTGAGCGCGCGCGACGGCGTGCCCACCGATTGGCACCTCGTGCACCTCGGCGCCATGGCGTCGGGCGGCGCAGGGCTGATCATTGCCGAGGCCACGGCTGTGTCGCCCGAGGGGCGCATCTCACCCCACGACACCGGCATCTGGAACGACGATCAGGTGGCGGCGTGGAAGCGCGTCACCGACTTCCTGCACTCGCAGGGCGCGGCGGCGGGCATCCAGCTGGCGCACGCCGGACGCAAGGCCTCGGTCTACCCGGAGTGGGGCATGCCCGGCAGGGGCACCATGGCGGTAGCCGAGGGCGGCTGGCAAACGGTGTCGGCATCCGCCCTGCCGTTCACGGGCTATGCGGCACCCACCGCATTGGATGCCGAGGGCATCGACACGGTGGTCGCCGACTTCGAGGCGGCCGGCCGTCGCGCCCTCGCCGCCGGATTCGACGTGCTCGAGGTGCACGCCGCGCACGGCTACCTCCTGCACCAGTTTCTCTCGCCGCTCTCGAACCACCGCGAGGATGAGTACGGCGGCTCGCTCGAGAACCGCGCCCGGCTGCTGCTGCGTATCGTGTCGGCCCTTCGCTCGATCTCTGACGACGTGCCCGTACTCGTGCGATTCAGCGCCACCGACTACGCCGAGGGCGGCTGGGACGAGGCGCAGACCGCGACCGTCGCCGGCTGGGCCGCCGAGGCCGGAGCCGACTTCTTTGACATCTCGAGCGGCGGCAACGTCACCGGCGTGACGATCCCCAGCGGTCCCGGCTACCAGGTGCCCTTCGCCAGCTATGTGCACGAGAACGCGGATGTCGACGTCGCCGCCGTCGGACTCATCACGAACGCGGAGCAGGCCTCCGACATCGTCAGCTCGGGTCGCGCATCGGCAGTGCTGCTCGGCCGCGAGATGATGCGCGACCCGCACTTTGCGCTACGGGCGGCGCACGAGCTCGGGGTCGATGTCGACTACTGGCCCCAGCAGTACCTCCGGGCGCGCTGGAGCTAGAACTCGAGTTTCACGTTGAGAAAGAAGTTGTAATAGGTCGCGGCGCCGAAGTCCATGAAGCTGCGGTCCGGGTCGGTAGTGCGCTCACCGTCGGGGCTTCCGGCGAAGACGATGCCGAACTTCTTGCGTACCGAGAGCTTGCCTGTCAGGTCGATCCAGTAGCTGCCGTCGACGGGGCTGGAGCCATCCACCTTGTAGAAATAGCCACCAGGCTTCGTCACAAAAGCGAGCGGCACCCGTATCCGTGGTCTGCCGATCGGCGGCGGTGCCGTGGGTTGCACGGCCACGTGATCGATCTCGCTGGTCTTGACGACCGCCGGCGTCTTCTGAAAACGCGGGTTGAAAGGCGGCACCACGGCGATCGGGCCTTTTTGCGAGGGAGCGAAGGGAACGTCGCCGATCGTGTAATAGAGCCGGTTGAGCTGCGAGCCGTACCGCGCGACGCTGCCCACCTCGTTACCCGATGACCAGCTCATACCCGCGCTGTTGTACATGAAGCTCAGCGTCGCCCTGGCGATGTTGAACGATGAGGGTGCGGGCTTGCCGGTGATCTTCGTGTAGCTGGCGAAGGCTTGATCGAAGTCGAAGTGCACAGAGCCGCGGTGCACGATCATGCCGCCCCGGTCATCCACCCAGCCTTCGCTCCAGTTGTAGAGGTGGCCGATCGTGATTTGATGCGGGTCCCCGATGCCGGTCGCGGCCGAGACGGGCCACGAGGTCGCGTCGATTCCTCCGGTGGAGTTGTTGTGCATCGAATCCGCCTGCACCTTGTTGTAGGTCGGGGTCAGCGCGTACACGATCGTCGTCATGCGGCTCAGGGTATTCCTGCGTCTCAGACCCGTACTAGAGGGTTTCTGCTCCTTCGTGCGCGCCAGAGTAGGACTTTTGGCGGCAGCGACCCGCAAAATTCCTACTCTGGAGTTCTCAGAGGCAAATCTCCTACTGTGGCGCTGCTGTCGCGGTCTCGACAGGCTCGGCCAGCGGGCTAGATGCGCCGCGTTGCGTCCTGCACCTCGCCGACGAGCTCCTCGATGATGTCTTCAAGGAAGAGCACGCCGGTCGTCGCTCCGGTCTCGTCGAAGGCGCGGGCAACGTGGGTGCCCGAGCGGCGCATAGTCGCGAGGGCGTCTTCGAGATCGGTCCCGCGGAAGATCGAGATGAGCTGACGAATGCGCTTCGGCGGCACCGGCTCGTCGTACTCGGTGTCGTCGAGGTCGATGACGTCCTTGAGGTGCAGGTAGCCGGTCGGCTCACCGGCGTCGTTGACGAGCACGTAGCGCGAGAAGCCGCGTTGGGCCACCGACTTCTCGACGTCGGCGGGGGTGGCGTCCTCGGGAAGGGTCACCAGCGCGCTCAGGCCGATGGCGACATCCCGCACCTTCTTCTCGGTGAACTCGAACGCGGCACTGAGCGTGCCGGTGGAGTCCGTCAGCATGCCCTCCTTCTGCGACTGAGCGACGATGTTCGCGACCTCGCTGAGGTTGAAGACGCTGTTCGCCTCGTTCTTGGGCTCGACCCGGAAGAGCCGCAGAACGTTGTTGGCGGTGCCGTTGAGGAACCAGATGATCGGCTTGAACACGGTGGCAACGAAGACCAGCGGCGGCGCGAGCAGCAGCACCGCGCGGTCGGGCACAGAGAACGACAGGTTCTTCGGCACCATCTCGCCGAGCACCACGTGTAGGAACGACACGAGGATGAGGGTGATCGCGAACGAGACCGGCCCGACGCCCTCCTCCGGGAGGCCGGTGAGGTGCAGCGGCCCCTCAAGCAGGTGGTGGATGGCCGGCTCAGAGACGTTGAGGATCAGCAGGGATGCGATGGTGATGCCCAGCTGGCTGGTGGCCAGCATGAGGGTGGCGTGCTCCATCGCCCACAGCGCGGTGCGCGCGGAGCGCGACCCCGCCTCAGCCCGCGGCTCGATCTGCGAACGTCGCGCAGAGATGATCGCGAACTCGGCCGCGACGAAGAAGGCGTTGACGGCGAGCAGCACGAACAGCCAGGCGATTCCGGCCCAGTCGCTCATTCGCTGACCTCCGTCGGGGTGGGGGTGAAGCGCACGCGGTCGATGCGTCGACCATCGAGGCGCTCGATGCGAAACACTCCGGCGTCGATGGCGACGGTGTCACCGACGACGGGAAGCCTGCCGAGCTCACTCATCAGCCAGCCGGCGACGGTCTCGTAGGGGCCTTCCTCGGGCACCGCGACTCCCGACCGCTCGCGCAGCTCATCCGGTCGCAGGATTCCGGGGAAGGTCAGCCAATCGCGCGAACGCACCACGTCGGGCTTGCTGCGGTCGTGCTCGTCGCTCACCTCGCCGACCAGTTCCTCTACGAGGTCTTCGAGCGAGGCGACGCCGGCCGTTCCGCCGTACTCGTCGACAACCACGGCCATCTGGTACCCGCCGCGCCCGCGCAGCTCCGCGAGCAGCAGGTCAAGGCGCATGGTCTCAGGCACGCGCAGCGCCTCGGACTGCAGAGCGGATGCGGGAACCTCGGCCCGCTTCTCCCGCGGCACCGCCACGGCCTGCTTGACGTGCACCACGCCGATGACGTCATCGATGCCGTCATCGACGACCGGGAAGCGGCTGAAACCTGTCTTGCGGGCCAGTTCGACGACATCCTGCGCGGTATCGGATCTGTTGACCGAGGCAACCCGAGGGCGCGGCGTCATCACGTCTTGCGCGGTGAGGTCGCTGAAGCTGAGGGTACGCGCGAGCAGGGTCGCGGTGTCGCTCTCGAGCGTGCCCTCCATGGCGCTTCGACGCACGAGGGAGCTGAGTTCCTCGGCGGTGCGGGCTCCCGAGAGCTCTTCCTTCGGCTCAATGCCGATCAGGCGAAGGATGCCGTTGGCCGTGTTGTTGAGCAGCGCGACTGCGGGGCGGAACACCGCGGTGAACCCAACCTGAAACGGGATGACGAGCTTCGCCGTCTGCAGCGGAAGCGCGAGCGCGAAGTTCTTCGGCACCAGCTCGCCGATGATCATGCTGAGCAGGGTCGCGATGGTCACGCCGATGACGGTTGCGATCGGCCCGACCGCCGCCTCGGGAAGGCCGAGGTCGGTCAGCGGCGGCTCGAGGAAGGCGCTCAGCGCCGGCTCGATGGTGAAACCGGTGAGCAGTGTGGTCAGGGTGATGCCGAGCTGGGCGCTCGAGAGGTGGGTCGAGGTGCGCTTGAGGGCGCTGATCGGCATGCCGAGGCGCTTCTCGCCCTTGTCGCGACGCGCTTCAAGATCGGTGCGGTCAAGATTAACGAGGGAGAACTCACTGGCGACGAAGAGTCCGGTGCCGATGGTGAGGAGCAGGCCGACGCCCAGCATGATGAATTCGTATGCCATCTAGCGGGCGCTCTTACTGGGAGGGTCGTCCATTATCTGAGCGAGTCTACAGAAAACCGGATGGTGAGAGGCTGTGCGAGACCAACGGGAGGCACGGCACGGCGCGTCGCACGGCGGTGGATGCTGACCGCCGCGTGTCGTCCTCCGGAACCGTTGCTGGGCGCCCGGCAACCGGACGGCGCACCTCCCGACACACGCAGGACGAGTTTGATCAGCTCATCGCCGCGGTTTTGCCAGTTGCGCAAGCTCTGCTGGCGAAGCACGGAGAGTTTCACCCCGTCTGCGCGACCTGCCGTCACCAGCTAACAGGCAGGGCCTTGCCCTCCTCATACCCCGCTGCCGACTGGATGCCCACAAGAGCCCGGTCGCCGAACTCCGCAAGATTCGTCGCGCCCGCGTACGTGAACGAGCTGCGCAGCCCCGCCGTGATCATGTCGAGCAGGTCCTCGACCGACGGCCGCAGCGGGTCGAGGTAGATCTTCGACGACGAGATGCCCTCGGCGAACAGCGTCTTGCGGGCCAACTCGTAGGCATCCAGCCGCTCGAAGCGCTGCTTCACGGCCTTCGTCGAGGCCATGCCCCAGCTCTCCTTGTAGAGGCGGCCCTGGGAATCCGTGCGCAGCTCCCCTGGCGCCTCCGTCGTCCCGGCGAACCACGACCCGATCATGACGGATGCGGCGCCTGCGGCGAGCGCCAACGCCACGTCGCGCGGGTACCGCACTCCGCCATCCGCCCACACGTGTGCGCCGAGCTCGGTCGCCGTCGCTGCGGTCTCGAGTACCGCAGAGAACTGCGGACGCCCCACCGCCGTCATCATGCGGGTCGTGCACATGGCGCCCGGGCCGACGCCGACCTTGATGATGTCCGCGCCCGCGGCGACGAGGTCTTTCACGGCGGCGCTGGTGACGACGTTACCTGCGACGATCGGCAGGCCAAGCTTGAGGTCGGCCACCGCCTTGATCGCGCGGGCCATCCCGGCCTGGTGGCCATGGGCGGTGTCGATGACGATGACGTCGACTCCGGCGGCGGCGAGCGCGGCGGCCTTGGCCGCGACGTCACCGTTGATGCCGACGGCGGCCGCGACGCGGAGGCGGCCGTTCGCATCCAGTGCCGGTGCGTAGAGCGTGGAGCGCAGCGCGCTCTTGCGGCTGAGAGTGCCGATGACCTGGCCGTGGTGCAGCACCGGGGCGAACTCGAGGTCGGCGGCGACCATGAGGTCGAAGGCGGCGCGCGGGCCGTCAATGTCGTCCGCATCCAGCGAGGCGAGCGAGCCCCCGAGCAGGTCGGCGAGCGGCGCCACGGGCATCGCCCCCGCGAGGCGCTCCCCCGCGATGGTGCCAAGGTAGCGATCGGCTTCGTCGACGAGAACGATGCCGTGGCCCTCGAGCGCCGGCAGTTGCCGCAGGGCCGCAGCCACGGAGTCCGTGGCGCGCAGGGTCAGCGGGCTGTCGTAGGCGACCGGCTGGTCCTTGACCCAGCGGATCGCCGCATCCAAATCTTGCAGGTGCATGTCCTGCGGCAGCACGCCGAGGGCGCCCCGGCGAGCCAGGGTCGCCGCGAGCCGCGGGCCGGTGACCGAGTTCATGTTCGCCGAGACGATGGGCAGCGATGCCCCGGTGCCGTCGCCGGGGGCGAGATCGACCGCGAGGCGGCTCGAGACGTCGGAATGGCTGGGCACGAGGAAGACATCGGAGTAGGTCAGGTCGTGAGTGGGCGCTGTCTCATAGAACTGCATGGATTTAACGCTAGACCACCCCCTCTCTGGGCACACGGCTCACAGGCAATGCGGATACGCTTGTATGCGGTGCGACGAGGAAAGTCGTGCCCCCTTACGAACGATGTGAAACGGAAAGTGGGCGGTCGGCTGTGTCGAGCCAAGTGACCGGATTGGTGCCAGAAGACGGCGCCGCTGGCGAGTTCGGAGCCAATGAATGGCTCGTAGACGAGATGTACGAGCGCTACAAGGTCGACAAGGAGTCGGTCGACCGGTCGTGGTGGCCGATCCTCGAGAACTACAAGGCTCCGGTGACCGACCCGACACCGACCGCGGTTCTTCCGGTCATCACACCAGACACCGTCGCGCCCGCCCCGGTAGCGGCCCCCGCGCCGGCAGCCCCCGCAACGGGGTCGATCCCGGTCGCCGCGCGCACCACCTCGGTGCAGGCCAAGCCGCAGCCGATCCCGGCCGAGGCGCCGACCACCGCCGCGACCCCGGTCGCTGAGACCGCGGAGAAGGCCGAGCCACAGGACGAGACGGCAGCCCTCAAGGGCGCCTCGAAGGCTCTCGCCGCGAACATGGATGCCTCGCTCACCGTGCCGACCGCAACCAGCGTTCGCACGATTCCGGCGAAGCTGATGATCGACAACCGCATCGTCATCAACAACCACCTCAAGCGTGCTCGCGGCGGCAAGGTCTCGTTCACCCACCTCATCGCGTGGGCCATCGTGCAGACGCTCAAGGAGTTCCCGAGCCAGAACGTCTTCTACGACGAGCCGGAGGGCAAGCCCTCCGTCGTCACGCCGGCGCACATCAACCTCGGTATCGCGATCGACATCCCCAAGCCCGATGGCACGCGCTCGCTCGTCGTGCCCGGCATCAAGCGCTGCGAGACGATGAGCTTCGCCGAGTTCCTCACCGCCTACGAGGATGTCGTGGCCCGCGGCCGCGCCAACAAGCTCACCGGCGCCGACTACGCCGGCAACACCATCTCGCTCACCAACCCCGGCGGCATCGGCACCGAGCACTCGGTGCCCCGCCTCATGCGCGGAGCCGGAACCATCGTCGGCGCCGGCGCCCTCGAGTACCCGGCCGAGTTTCAGGGCGCCAGCCCGAAGACGCTTGCCGAGCTCGGCATCGGCAAGACGATCACCCTGACCAGCACCTACGACCACCGCGTCATCCAGGGTGCAGGTTCTGGGGAGTTCCTCAAGAAGATCCACGAGCGCCTGATCGGCCAAAACGGCTTCTACGAGGGCATCTTCGAGGCACTGCGCCTGCCCTACGACCCGATCCACTGGGCCGCCGACATCAGCGTCGACCTTGCCGACAACGTCAGCAAGACCTCGCGCGTGCAGGAGCTCATCAACGCCTTCCGTGTGCGCGGTCACCTCATGGCCGACGTCGACCCGCTCGAGTACCGCCAGCGCTCGCACCCCGACCTCGACATCTCGAGTCACGGACTCACCTTCTGGGACCTCGACCGCGAGTTCGTCGTCGGCGGCTTCGCGGGCAAGCGCGCGGCGCTGCTGCGCGAGATTCTCGGTGTGCTTCGCGACTCGTACTGCCGCACCATCGGTATCGAGTACATGCACATTCAGGACCCGGTGCAGCGCAAGTGGATCCAGGACCACGTCGAGAAGCCGTACACCAAGCCCACCCACGACGAGCAGATGCGCATTCTCGGCAAGCTCAACGAGGGCGAGGCCTTCGAGACCTTCCTGCAGACCAAGTACGTCGGGCAGAAGCGCTTCAGCCTCGAAGGCGGAGAGTCGACGATCGTCGCGCTCGACGCCCTCCTGCAGCGCGCCGCCGAGGAGAGCCTTGAAGAGGCCGCGATCGGCATGGCCCACCGCGGTCGCCTTAACGTGCTGACCAACATCGCCGGCAAGACCTACGGCCAGATCTTCCGCGAGTTCGAGGGCACCCAGGACCCGAAGACCGTGCAGGGCTCCGGCGACGTGAAGTACCACCTCGGCACGAAGGGCACCTTCACCGCCGCCGACGGCTCGACGATCCCGGTGTACCTCGCCGCGAACCCCTCGCACCTCGAGGCTGTCGACGGAGTGCTGGAGGGCATTGTCCGCGCGAAGCAGGACCGTCATCCTGTCGGCTCCTTCAAGGTGCTGCCGGTCATGGTGCACGGTGACGCGGCGATGGCCGGTCAGGGCATCGTCGTCGAGATCCTGCAGATGTCGCAGCTGCGCGCGTACCGCACGGGCGGCACGGTGCACGTCGTCGTCAACAATCAGGTCGGCTTCACCACGCCTCCCGGTGAGGGACGCACGTCGCAGTACTCGACGGATGTGGCCAAGACCATCCAGGCGCCGATCTTCCACGTGAACGGCGACGACCCCGAGGCCGTTGTACGTGTCGCCGAGCTCGCCTTCGACTACCGCCAGCAGTTCAAGCGCGACGTCGTCATCGACCTCGTCTGCTACCGCCGTCGCGGCCACAACGAGGGCGATGACCCCTCGATGACCCAGCCGCTGATGTACAACCTCATCGAGGCCAAGCGCAGCGTTCGCACGCTCTACACCGAGGCGCTCGTGGGCCGCGGCGACATCACCGAAGAGGAGTACGAGGGAGCGCACGCCGACTTCCAGGCTCGCCTCGAGCAGGCCTTCGCCGAGACGCACGCGGCGCAGACCTCGTCGACTCCCGTCGTGATCACCGAGGATGCCGGCAACAGCATGGCGGCGACCGATCACCCGGTCGACGAGACCGAGGTCGCGCCGCGGCAGACCGCCGTGCCCGAATCGGTCATCCAGCTCATCGGTGATGCGCACGACAACCCGCCGAGCGGCTTCACCGTGCACCCCAAGCTGCAGGCGCTGCTGAAGAAGCGCGTCGACATGAGCCGCAACGGTGGCATCGACTGGGGATTCGGCGAGCTTCTCGCCCTCGGGTCCCTGCTCGCTGACGGCACCCAGGTGCGCATGGTTGGCCAGGACACCCGTCGCGGTACCTTCGTGCAGCGTCACGCGGTGCTGCACGACCGCCAGAACGGCCAGGAGTGGCTGCCTCTCGCGAACCTCAGCGAGAACCAGGCGAAGCTGTGGATCTACGACTCGCTGCTCAGCGAGTACGCCGCCATGGGGTTCGAGTACGGCTACTCGGTCGAGAACACCGAGGCGCTCGTGCTGTGGGAGGCCCAGTTCGGCGACTTCGCCAACGGCGCCCAGACCGTCGTTGACGAGTTCATCTCGAGCGCAGAGCAGAAGTGGGGACAGCACTCCGGCGTTGTGCTGCTGCTGCCGCACGGCTACGAGGGCCAGGGCCCCGACCACTCCTCGGCTCGCATCGAGCGATACCTGCAGCTGTGCGCCGAAGACAACATGACCGTCGCGCGCCCGTCAACGCCCGCGTCGTACTTCCACCTGCTGCGCCGTCAGGCCTACAGCCGCCCGCGTCGTCCGCTGATCGTCTTCACCCCGAAGGCCATGCTGCGCCTGCGCGGCGCGACCAGTGAGGTCGCCGACTTCACCAGCGGAAAGTTTGAGCCGGTGATCGATGACGTGCGTGTGAGCGACAAGAACGCCGTCAAGCGGGTCGTTCTCACCTCGGGCAAGATCTACTACGACATCATCGCCGAGATCGACAAGCGCGAGACGAATGACTTCGCGGTTGTGCGCATGGAGCAGTTCTACCCGCTGCCCATCGACGAGATCAACGCGATACTGCGCCAGTACCCGAACGCCGATCTTGTCTGGACGCAGGACGAGCCAGAGAATCAGGGAGCGTGGCCCTTCATGTGCCTCGAGCTCGCGAAGCACCTCGAGGGTCGCACGCTCACGCTAGCCTCCCGCCCGGCCTCTGCGTCGCCGGCAACGGGGTCGAACAAGCGCAGCTCGCAGGAGCAGGCCGACCTGATCGCGAAGGCGCTGAGCGTCTAGCGACTACGCGCGTGCGGCCGCCGAGATCGCATCGGCGGCCCGCACGAGCGCGAGGTGCGAGAGCGCCTGCGGGGTGTTGCCGACGTGATGGCCGGTCGCCGCGTCGACCTCCTCGCTGAGCATGCCGACGTCATTGCAGAATCCGACGAGCCGGGTCATGAGCCGGCGGGCGTCATCGAGCCGCCCGCTCGCCGCATACTGCTCGACAAGCCAGAACGAGCAGGCGAGAAACGGATGCTCGCCAGCCGGAAGACCGTCAACGCCCGTCTCGGAGCGGTAGCGAAGAACAAGGCCGTCGCGCAGCAGCTCGCTCTCTATGGCGGCGACTGTTCCCAGCATCCGTGGGTCGTCGGCGGCTAGGTAGCCGACCTGCGGCAGCTGCAGGAGGGAGGCGTCGACCCCCGCCGAGCCGTAGTACTGGGTGTAGCTGTTGCGTTCTGCGTCGAAGCCTCTCGCCTCGATCTCGGCGGCCACCTCGTCGCGCAGGCGCTCCCATCGTTCGACTGGGCCATCGAGGCCGCTCGTGCGCACCGCGTCGATGGCGCAGTCGAGGGCGGCCCAGATCATCACCCGCGAGTGCGTGAAGTGCTGCAGCGCCCCGCGGATCTCCCAGATGCCGGAGTCGGGCTCGCGCCAGTCGGCCTCCACCCGCGTCATGATCGCCAGCTGCAGCGACCAGGAGTACTCGGTCTCTGCGATGCCGGCCTCACGCGCGTGACGGAGTGCGAGCATCACCTCGCCAAAGACGTCGCCCTGATACTGCCCGGCCGCGCCGTTGCCGACGCGCACCGGCGCCGCACCGAGGTACCCGGGCAGGGAGCTTGGCGACCACTCCTCCAGCCGTCGCTCCCCCGACAGTCCGTACATGATCTGGATGTCGGCGGGGTCGCCGGCGACCGCGCGCAGCAGCCAGCGCCGCCAGCCCTCGGTCTCGGTGGTGTAGCCGTGATTCAGCAGCACACTGAGGGTGAGCGACGCGTCGCGCAGCCAGACGTAGCGGTAGTCCCAGTTGCGCTCACCGCCGAACTGCTCTGGCAGGCTCGTCGTTGCCGCCGCCACGATGCCGCCGGTGTCTTCGTGAGTGAGGGCCCGCAGCATGAGGAGCGATCGGCGCACCGGCTGCTCGAACTCCTCGCAGGGGTCGATGGGGGCAGCCCACTGCTGCCACCAGCGCACGGTGCTTGCGATCACGCCGTCGATGTCTGGGGCCTCTGGCGCATCGCGGTGGGCGGGATACCAGGTCAGCGTGATGTCGACGACCTGCCCCGCGGCCACCTCGAACTCGCCAGCGTGCGACATACCCTGCGGGGCCAGCGCGGGACCGTGGTAAACGAGCGCATCGGGGCCAGCGACGGCGACGAGCCCGGCGCCGGCGGGCAGCTGACGAACCCAGGGAAGCGCGGCCGCGTAGTCGAAGCGGATCTCGAGCAGCTGCGCCATCGTGACAGTGCCGCTGACACCGCGCACCCGGCGAATAACGTCAGCGCGACGGTCGCCGTGGGGCATGAGGTCGGTGACGACGACCTCACCCGTCTCGGTCACCCAGCGGGTCTCGAGCACGAAGCTGTCCCGAACGTAGGATCGCGACGTCTCGAGGTGCGCGCCCGCAGGCGCGAGCAGCCAGCGACCGTGGTCCTCCGTGCCGAGGAGGGCGCCGAAGGTCGAAGCGGAGTCGAAGCGCGGGAGGCAGAGCCAGTCGATGCTGCCGTCGTTGCCAACGAGAGCCGCCGTATGGCAGTCGCCGATCAGCGCATAGTCTTCGATCGCTAGGGGCACACGATCAGTCTTGCAGAGCTAGGCGGGGAGTCAGCTCAGTGCGTTGAGCACGCGGTCACGCAGCTCGCTCGGCGCCTGCTCCTGGCACGCCTGGCGCACCTTCTGGGTCAGGGTCAGCCCCACGAGATGCTCGTGCGAGCAGTCCTCGCAGTTCGCCATGTGCTCGGCGACGTCAGCGGCATCCTTGTCGCTGAGCTCGCGGTGCAGAAACTCCTCGAGCTCTGCCTTGGCCTTGTCGCAACCGCAGTCGGTCATTTCTTCACTCCCGTGGAGGTAGGCACGGCGATCCCGCGATCGCGTGCGTAGTCAGCAAGAAGATCCCGCAGCATCCGTCGACCGCGGTGCAGGCGGCTCATGACGGTTCCAACGGGCGTTTTCATGATGTCGGCGATCTCCTGGTAGGAGAAGCCTTCGACGTCGGCGTAGTAGACGGCCATGCGGAAGTCTTCCGGGACTGCCTGCAGCGCCTCCTTGACGGCGTTGTCGGGAAGATGGTCGATCGCCTCGGCCTCCGCAGAACGCGTGGAGGTCGACTGCGTCATCGACTCCGCGCCGCCCAGCTGCCAGTCCTCGAGGTCATCGATGGTGCCCTGGTAAGGGTTGCGCTGGTTCTTGCGGTAGTTGTTGATGAAGGTGTTGGTCTGAATGCGGTACAGCCACGCCTTGAGGTTGGTGCCCTGCTGAAACTGGCCGAAAGCCTGGTAGGCCTTGACGAAGGTCTCTTGCACGAGGTCAGCGGCATCCGCCGGATTACGCGTCATGCGCATCGCTGCGGCGTAGAGCTGGTCCATGTACTGCAGCGCCTGCTCCTCGAAGAGCGCGCGGGTAGCCGCTCCCGCCTTCGGGGCCTCTGCCTCATCCGTAGTCATCAGCAACGAGTTTACGTCGCTGTCAGTGAGGTGGGCTTCGAGCAGTGCCGTCACGTCTTTCTCCCGTCGCGGCTCTGAGCAGCCGATACTCTGGTAACCGATGCAGGTATTCGAGTATTCCAAGCCCGATTTCGACCCCTACGGCGACAACCAGGGCACCGATCTGACGGCCCCAGGACCGTGGCCGGCCCCGACCGCCACCGGCCCGCTCTCGGCGACCCTGCAGCTGCCCGGGTCGAAGAGCCTGACCAACCGCGAGCTGGTGCTCAGCGCCCTCGCCGATGCGCCGTCGCTGCTGCGCGCTCCCCTGCACTCCCGCGACACCGCGCTCATGATCGAGGCGCTGCGCTCGCTCGGCGTCAGCATCGAGGAGGTGCCGGGGCAGGGTGCCTTCGGCCCCGACCTGCTGATCACCCCAGGCGAGCTGGTCGGCAGCGCGAGCATCGACTGCGGTCTCGCGGGCACCGTGATGCGCTTCCTTCCGCCCGTCGCCGCGCTCGCGCTCGGCCCGGTCGGCTTCGACGGCGACGCGCACGCCCGCACGCGCCCGATGCGCACCACCATCGACTCCCTTCGTGCTCTTGGTGTGGACGTGACGGATGACGGACGCGGCACCCTGCCCTTCTCCCTCTTCGGCACCGGCCACGTGATCGGCGGAACGATAGAGATCGACGCCTCCGCCAGCAGCCAGTTCGTCTCCGGCCTCCTGCTTGCGGCCCCCCGGTTCGAGCAGGGCCTCACCCTTCGCCATGTCGGAGCGACGGTGCCCTCCCTCGCCCACATCGACATGACGATCGCCTGCCTCGCCGCGCGCGGCGTGATCGTCGAACGTCCCGAGCCGGGCGTCTGGGTGGTGCCGCACGCGCCCATCGCCGGCATCGAGGTCGATATCGAGCCCGACCTCTCGAACGCAGGCCCGTTCCTCGGTGCGGCGCTCGTCGCCGGTGGCTCCGTCACGATCACCGGCTGGCCCGCCTCGACGACGCAGGTGGGCGCCGAGCTCATCAGCATCCTAGAGCGAATGGGGGGAACGACCTCACTCGTCGACGGCGCCCTCACGGTCACCGGCACCGGCGAGATCCACGGCATCACCCTCGACAACGCGAGCGAGCTCGCCCCGACCATCGCGGCGATCGCCGCACTCGCCGACAGCGAGACGGTGCTCACCGGCATCGCGCACCTGCGCGGCCACGAGACCGACAGGCTCGCGGCCCTAGCTGCGGAGATCAACGGCCTCGGCGGCGACGTCACAGAGACGGCGGACGGCCTCGTCATCCGTCCCGCTTCTCTCTCTGGTGGGCCGTGGAAGGCGTACGCCGACCACCGCATGGCGACCGCGGGGGCCGTTATCGGCTTGCGAGTTGCGGGCATCGAGATCGACGACATCGCTACCACCGCCAAGACACTCCCCCAGTTCGTCGAGCTCTGGACGGAGCTGCTGGCGTGAGCTGGCTGCCGCCAGACGAGGTAGAGGCGTACGAGGAGTACGACGAGGCCGACATTCGGCAGCGACCGAACCCCAAGGCCAACAAGCCCCGAACCAAGACGCGGCCGGAGTACAAAGACGCCATCGCAGGCCGGGTGTTCAGCGTCGACCGCGGCCGTTACGGCGTCTGGGTCGACGAGAACACCCCGGACGAACGCCAGCTCATCGCCACCAAGTCGCGCGACCTCGGCAAGTACTCCGTCGTCACCGGCGACTGGGTCGACCTCGTCGGCGACCGCAGCGGCGCCGAGGGGTCGCTCGCTCGCATCATTCGCGTGCAGGAGCGCACCTCTCTGCTGCGCCGCAGTGCGGACGACACGGATGCCGTCGAGCGCATCATCGTCGCCAACGCCGACCAGATGCTCATCGTCGTTGCCGCGGCCAACCCCGAGCCCCGAACCCGTCTCGTCGACCGCTACCTCGTGGCCGCCTTCGATGCCGGGATCCGCCCTATCCTCTGCATTACCAAGACCGACCTGCAGGACCCGGCCGAGTTCCTCTCCAGCTTCGCCGGGCTCGACCTCGAGGTGATCGAGAGTCGCAGCGACGACTTCCCCGTGGAGTTCATCACCGAGCGCCTCCAAGGGCACACCACAGTCGCGGTCGGCCACTCCGGTGTCGGCAAGTCGACACTCGTCAACGCGCTCGTGCCCGATGCCAACCGTGCTGTCGGCCGCGTCAACGACGTCACCGGCCGCGGGCGCCACACCTCGTCGAGCACCGTGAGCCTGCGCATCGGCACCGGCTGGATCGTCGACACCCCCGGCGTGCGCTCCTTCGGTCTCGGGCACATCGACCCGGCCAACATCCTGCGCAGCTTCACCGACCTTGCGGCGCTCGCCGAGGAGTGCCCGCGTGGCTGCACACACCTGCCCGACGCACCGGACTGCGCCATCATCGAGGGCGTGGCCGAGGGGCGTCTCGGCGAGAACGGCGCGCAGCGGCTCGAGAGCTTTCAGCGCCTGATCGGCACTCTCGGGTCGTAGATCGCCGATAGCCTGAGTGCAACCGACCCGAAGCCAACCCCTACCTGATCGGAACTCCATGAACGCGCCAAAGACCCTGACCATTTCCGCCATCCTGCTCGCCGCCCTCACCCTCAGCGGCTGTTCTGAGATCTCCACCCTCCTCAACGGCGAGGGGGACGTGTTCTCGCTCGAAGTGGGTGACTGCATGAACGACACTGGCGAGAACACCGACATCTCGAGCGTTCCGCTCATTGACTGTGCCGAGGAGCACGACGCCGAGGTCTACGCCACGGAAGACATCAAGGCCGACAGCTTCCCTGGCAGCGCGGAGGTCAGCGATGCTGCCGACAAGATCTGCGTAGACGAGTTCAAAGACTTCGTCGGAATTGACTACGACGACCCGGAGGCCGTGCTCCTTGACTACTGGGTGCTGACCCCCACCGAAGAGACCTGGGCGGTCGGCGACCACGAGGTTGTCTGCTCCATCGCGCAGTATGACGAGAACGGCGACGTCGTGAAGGTGACGGGTTCGCTCAAGGGCGCCAAGGAGTGACCGACTACTCCCTCAGCGACGACCTCTCGCTCGCGCTCAAGCTCGCCGGCGACGCCGATCTCATCTCGCTCGACCGCTTCAGCGCTCTCGACCTCGTGGTGACAACGAAGCCCGACCGCACTCCGGTGACGGACGCCGACCAGGCGGTCGAGCGCAGCATCCGTGCCGGTATTGAGGCGGCGCGACCGAATGACTCGATTCTCGGCGAGGAGTACGGCGAGCAGGGCTCCGGCAGCCGCCAGTGGATCATCGACCCCATCGACGGCACCGCGAACTTCATGCGGGGCGTGCCGATCTGGGCGACGCTGATCGCTCTCGCTATCGACGGTGTTCCGGTGGTTGGTGTCGTGAGCTCCCCCGCCCTCGGCAAGCGCTGGTGGGCAGCGGCTGGCCACGGTGCCTTCGGCCAGGTGCACGGCGAGGATCCGGTGACGTTGCAGGTCAGCGGTATCAGCGATCTCGCCGATGCCTCGATCAGCTACAACAACATTCAGGGCTGGGATGCCGCCGGTCACCTCGACGACGTGCTCGCCATGCAGCGCGATGTCTGGCGTGCCCGCGCCGTTGGCGACGCCTGGGCCTACATGCTCGTTGCCGAAGGCCACATGGAGGCCGCCGGTGAATGGGACATGAAGCCCTACGACATCGCCGCCCTCATGCCGATTGTGCAAGAGGCCGGCGGTCGCTTCACCTCTCTCGAGGGCGACGAAAGCCCGTGGAAGGGCAGCGCCCTTGCCACCAACGGTCACGTGCACGACGCCCTGCTCGGCTACATCTCGGGCAGCTAGTGAAACGAGCGCTGGCGGTCGGCGCACTGCTGCTTAGCCTGAGCGGATGCGCCGCCGCCAGCGACACGGTCGGCCCTCGCGAGACCACCGTCTTCGCGATCAGCGTGGGCGACTGCCTCAACGACGCGTCCGATACGGCTGACGTCAGCGCGGTTCCGGTCGTGAAGTGCAGTGAGCCCCACGACTCCGAGGTCTATGCCGTGATTGTCATGGCTGACGGCGACTACCCGGGCGACGAGGCTGTCATGCAGCAGGCTGACGATGGCTGCCGGGAGGAGTTCACGCTCTATGTCGGTGTGCCGGCGACGCAGTCGCGCTACATGTTCAACGCCCTATACCCCACGGAGGACAGCTGGACCGGGGGCGATCGCGAAATTCTCTGCCGGGTAGCGCTGGTCACCAACGGCGCGATTGACAAGGTCACGGGCAGCCTCAAGGGCGTGGCCGAGTAGCTCGGCTAGCCTCGTTCGGTGACCTACGACGACCGCTACGGCAATGACGTTCTCGCTGGATTCTCGAAGAAGGCCCCGAAGGTCGAACTGAGCGTGGTCGAGGCCGTGACCGGCTTGGTCGTCGAGGAGGTCGCCAGCGACTTCGTCGGCGCGGTCACCCGCATCGAGGGCCGCCTGCTCGAGTTGGAGGACCGCCGGGGTGCACGGCGCATGTTTCCCCTCGGCCCGGGCTACCTCGTCGACGGGGTGGCCGTGGCCCTGCGGGCCCCCCGCGAGAAACCCACCGGCCTGCTGCGCACCGCCTCCGGTTCGATCGCCCCCGCCGAGCAGCGCGCCCGCGTCGCGCGCGCTAGTCGCATCTTCGTCGAGGGCCGCCACGACGCAGAGCTCGTCGAGAAGGTCTGGGGCACCGACCTGCGGGGCGAGGGGGTCGTCGTCGAGTACCTCGAAGGTGTCGACAACCTCGAGGCGGTGCTGCGCGACTTTCGACCGAGCTCCGACCGCCGGGTGGGGGTGCTCGTCGATCACCTTGTCGCGGGGTCGAAGGAGAGCAGGATCGCGGATGCCGTCGCGGCAGGGCCGTATGGCGCCTTTGTCACCGTGGTGGGGCATCCATTCGTTGACGTCTGGCAAGCCGTCAAGCCCGCCAGGCTCGGCATCGCCGCCTGGCCCGTCGTGCCCCGTTCGGTGGAGTGGAAGCACGGCGTCTGCGAGGCGCTCGGCTGGCCGCACGCCGATCAGGCCGACATCGCGGCCGCCTGGCAGCGCATCCTCTCGAGAGTGTCGACCTACGCCGACCTTGAGCCAGAGCTGCTGGGCAGGGTCGAGCAGCTCATCGACTTCGTCACGGACTAGGCAGCAACCGGGGTTCTGCGTCGCGCTGCCGCACCGACGCCGGAACGCTTGAGCGCCTTTGCGATGACAAGCCCGAGCGCCGTCGCCGCGACGCAGCTGACGAGGGTCAGGGCGAAGAAGCCGATCTGCAGGCCCGTCGACATCGACCAGAGGTCGAAGGATGCCGCGGCGAGGATCGGGTAGAGGATGCCAACGAGCACGGCCCCCGCGTAGTGCTGCCCAATGGTCCAGAACTTGTAGATCACCACGAGGAAGGCAACCTCGGCGAAGAAGGCCCACCACAGGTTGGTCAGGACCGAGCTGAAGCCGTACCCCGAGAACGGAATGAGCACGAGGCCCGAGATGAGCGCGGTAAGCAGTCCGGCGAAGGGGCGCTGAAGAAGGCGCAGAGCGACGACGGCGGGCAGCAGCCAGAGGCCCGCGAGAGCAACGGAGGCGAAGGGAGCGGCGACAAAGATCACGGTCGAGAGCCAGTTGGCCGGAATGAGCAGCAACCCCCCGGCAACGCCGAGGACGGCACAGGTGAGCAGGTAGGCAGTGGAGGCACGCTTCATGCGCACCAGCTTAGGGTACCCTTACCCGAGAGGGGAAACCACACCGCGCGACAACGACCTCTGGTGGAGATGCGGGGAATTGAACCCCGGTCCACTGCTGTAATTCTGCGCCTTCTACGGGCGTAGCTTGTGAAGACGTTCTACTCGGCTCCCGCATTTGCCACAAGCACCTAAGCGGACGAGCCCAGCCCTAGTGCAAGTCCCCCGTGACCCTAAGGCGTAGTCACGGAGCAATCTCTCTAGATGACGTCACACACCGAGTAGAGAGCATTCCCGGGGTGACGGACCTTTAAATCGCTAGCTGCTAGGCAGCAAGAGCGAGGTCAGTGCGCTTGTAATTGGCACTTATTGTTTGCAGGCTGCGTTAACGAGATAACCCTGCATCCTCGACCCGCTTCTCGCAGTTTTGCAGGCAATGTCGAAACCGATCATCCCCAGGTTCACTCGAAAGAGTGGGTCGTTGTCGCGCGCTGTGGAATTGTCAAACCGCCTTGCGGCAGCCTTCAATACTACTACGGATGCCGCAGTCGCGCCAGATATGCACGCACAGACAGCGACGCGCCGTCTCCGGCTTCAAAAGATGGAGGAGTCGGCAAACTTTCGGTCAATCCCAAGTTTTTGTGCTCAATGCAATGCGCCGCCTTCCCAGAAGTTCCGAAAAGCCCGGAACTCCGGCGCTTTCGCGGCCGTCAGCCCGCGCTCATCGATAGTTTCGCCGGAAATGGACCCGGCCCGAACGCAGCAGTTATGGAACTGTTACCAAAATTTCGGCGCAATGCGTATCTTCAACTATTGAACTCATGCAGAATTCATCTGCCACCGATCAAAGCCGACGGTGGTACCAAGAGGAGTTTCGCCTCACACACCAATGAAGGGAGTGACGTGAAGAAGTCTTCCGTTATCTCAATCGCCGTTGCCGCAACGGCGTCAGCACTGCTGCTGGCTGGTTGTAGCACCACCCCCGCCGACGGCGGCGACAGCGATGCTGCTCGCGCCTGCATCATCCTCCCCGACACGGCGTCGTCGCCGCGCTGGGAAGGTGGCGACCGTCCCGCCCTCGCAGCTGCATTCAAGGAAGCCGGCTTCGACGCTGACATTCAGAACGCACAGGGCGACACCGCCAAGTACGCGACCATCGGTGAGCAGCAGCTTGCCAAGGGCTGCGGCGTCATGATCCTCGTTGACTTCGAAGGTGCAGCCGTTCAGGTTGCCGCCGACGCCAAGGCGCAGGACATCCCCGTCATCGCCTACGACCGTCCGTTCGAGGGCGCTGACTACTACGTCTCCTTCGACAACGTGAAGGTCGGCGAGCTCGAGGGCCAGGCCGTCGTTGACGGCCTCAAGGCTGCTGGCAAGGACCCGGCCACCGCGTCGGTCGTCTACGTCGGTGGAGACCCGAAGGATGGCAACGCCGCCATGTTCATGGAGGGCGCTGTTTCCGCTATGGAGGCTGCCGGCATCAAGCCCGCGTTCGAGGTTCCTGGAACCTGGGACGGCGCTACCGCTGGTACCGCATTCGAGCAGGCATACACCTCGCTCGGCGGCAACGTTGACGGTGTGTGGGCAGCTAACGACACCAACGCCGCCGCTGTGATCGCGGTTCTCGACAAGAACGGCAAGACCGCTGCGGTCTCTGGCCAGGACGCGTCGATCGCCGGTCTGCAGAACGTTCTGCTGGGCAAGCAGTTCGCCACGGTCTACAAGCCCTTCACCCTCGAGGCCAAGGCTGGATCCGACCTCGCGATCTCGCTCCTCAAGGGCGAGAAGCCCACTGTCGACAAGAAGCTGGACGACGGAACCCCGTTCATCGCTATCGCGCCGATCAACACCACCGCTGACCTCGTCAAGGACGTTGTCTCCGCTGGCGACGCTTCGGCTGCCGACATCTGCACCGACGCTGTCAAGGCCGCGTGCGACGAGTACGGCGTCAAGTAACACCTAGCAAGCAGTAACAGCAAGTAACTGAGGGCCCTGCGTCGGCGCACCACCGGCCGGCGCAGGGCCCTTCTTTCTCGTAACAAACCAGTGCCCGAGTGGCACACTTATAGTCCGCGACAGAGATGTCGCGGCGCAGTGGAAGGATTCCGGCATGGTTGTGCCAGTCATCGAATTGACGGGGGTCGTCAAGAGCTTCGGTCCTGTGGACGTTCTCAAGGGAGTTGACCTCAAGGCGTTCGCCGGCAAGGTCACTGCACTGGTGGGCGACAACGGCGCCGGCAAGTCGACTCTCGTCAAGGGCCTCGCGGGCGTTCAGCCCTACGACGGCGGAAGCATCAAATTCAACGGCGAAGAGGTCACCCTGCACTCGCCGCGCGAGGCATCCGCTCTCGGTATCGAGGTTGTCTACCAGGACCTCGCCCTCGCCGAGAACCTCGACATCGTTCAGAACATGTTCCTCGGCCGCGAGGAGACCACCTTCGGCACCCTCGACGAGGGCACGATGGAGCGTCAGGCCTCCGAGACCCTGCAGAGCCTCTCTGTGCGTACCGTGAAGTCAGTGCGTCAGAAGGTCTCCTCCCTCTCCGGCGGACAGCGCCAGACCGTCGCGATCGCCCGCTCCGTTCTCAAGAACGCCAAGGTCGTCATCCTCGACGAGCCGACCGCCGCCCTCGGTGTCGCGCAGACCGAGCAGGTGCTCAACCTGGTGCGCCGCCTCGCCGACTCCGGCGTCGCGGTCATCATAATCAGCCACAACCTTGTCGATGTTTTCAAGGTCGCCGACTATGTCAGCGTCCTCTACCTCGGCACCATGGTCGCCTCCGTCGCGACCGCAGACACGAACAGCGATGACGTTGTCGGGTACATCACCGGCAGCAAGACCTACAAGGGACAGAACGTATGACCACCACGCCTGCCACGCCGCCGCCCACCATCGGGTCTGGCCACGAGGGAAGCATCAGCGAACAGATCTCGGGATACTTCCGCGGGGTTCGTCAGGGCGAGATGGGGGCGCTGCCGGCGATCGGCGGATTCGTCATCCTCGTCATCCTGTTCAGCTTCCTTGACGGCAACTTCCTTACGCCGCTCAACTTCGCCAACCTGCTGACCCAGGCCGCCACGCTGATGATGCTGGCGATGGCGCTGGTCTTCGTCATCCTGCTTGGTGAGATCGATCTCTCGGCCGGTGTCACGTCGGGTGTCGGCGCGGGAATCTTCATCGTTCTGGTGCACAACTACCACGTCAACTGGATCGCAGCCCTCCTGATCGCGCTGCTCACCGGCTTCACGATCGGCACGTTCATCGGCATCTTCGTCGCACGGGTGGGAATCCCGTCGTTCGTCGTGACACTGGGCCTGTTCCTTGGTTTCCAGGGCCTGCAGCTGATCATCATCGGCTCGGGCGGCGCATACCGCATCGGCGACGAGACGCCCGAGGTCTCGGCGATCATGAACAAGAACCTGCCGATTCCGCTCGGCTGGACCTTCTTGGCTATTGCTCTCGCCCTCGCGATCGGCATCGCCCTGTGGGATCGCTCCCGTCGCACCGCCGCAGGCGTTGCCAACCGCCCCCTCGCACTCATGTGGGCTCGCCTCGGTGCCATCAGCATCGCCGGCGTGCTCTTCGTGGGGCTGCTGAGCCTCAACCGCGCGCCCAGCCGTGGCTCGCTCAACGGGGTGGCTATCCAGTCCAACGCCATCGAGGGTGTGCCGATTGTGGTTCCGATCGCGGTAGCGATTCTCTGGGCCGGTACCTTCATCCTCGACCGCACCCGCTTCGGCCGTCACCTCTACGCGGTCGGTGGCAACCCCGAGGCGGCACGACGCGCCGGCATCAAGGTCGCGTTGATCCGTGTCATCGCCTTCATGACCTGCTCGACGCTGGCCATCGTCTCCGGCATCTTCGACGCCAGCCGCATCGGTGTCGTCACCGCCGCGACGGGTAGCCAGATCGTGCTGAGCGGTGTCGCGGCAGCGGTGGTCGGTGGAGTCAGCCTCTTCGGTGGTCGTGGTCGCCTAACGCACGCCGCCATCGGCGCGCTCGTCATCGCGGTCATCGCGAACGGCCTCGGCCTGCTCGGCCTCCCGGCCGGTGCGAACTACCTCGTCACGGGCGGCGTGCTCATTCTCGCCGCAGCCTTCGACGCGGTGTCGCGCAAGCGCGCGGGTGGAACACTCAGCCGCTAAGACTCACCCTCCAGGATGCCCGCGCACGTCACCGTGTGCGGGCATCCTGTTCTTAACAGCTCAAAGGAGAGCCATGTCTAGCCCTTTCGACCTCACCGGCCAGGTCGCCCTCGTCACGGGCGCGGCCCGCGGCCTCGGGCGCGCAATCGCCGTCAGCCTCGCGCAGGCGGGATCGGACGTGGCTGTCGCCCTGCGCGACACCGCCCTCGACAACGGGCTGGTGGCCGAGATTGAGGCGATGGGCCGGCGCGTGCTGCCGGTGCAGCTGGAGGCAACCGACCTGGCCTCTGGCAGGGCCGCGATCGACCGAGCCTGCGGTGAGCTCGGCCGCCTCGACATTCTCGTCAACAACGCCGGCGGCGGCATCGGCGACGCCGCGATCGACGTGCGCGAAGAGGACTTCGACGCCGTACTGGCTCTCAACACCAAGGCACCCTTCTTTCTGTCGCAGTACGCCGCGAAGCACATGCGCGGACACGGCGGTGGCGCGATCGTCAACATCGCGTCGCAGGCCGGACTCGTCGCGCTGCCCGGGGAATCGTCGTACTGCATCAGCAAGGCGGCAGTCGTGCACATGACGCGCTGCCACGCCGTTGAATGGGGCGAGTACGGCATCCGTGTCAATGCGGTCGCACCCACCTTTATCGAGACCGATGGCACCGCTGCCGCGCTCAGCGACCCTGTCTTTCACGCCGACACGGTCGAGCGCATCGCCGCGCTGCACCGTATCGGGGTGCCGACCGAGGTCTCGGGCGCCGTCGTCTTTCTCGCCTCCCCCGCGGCATCCCTCATCACCGGGCAGACTCTCGCGATCGACGGCGGATGGACGGCACGCTAGGTCGGTGTGCTTGAGTTGACGGGTGCAGACCGCCTCTCTCGATCTCACCTCCATCGATGCCATCGTCTTCGATGTCATCGGAACGCTCGTTGACGAGGACGCCTCCTGGGCTACTGCCGCACGGCGCCTTGCGACCGAATCTGGTCTCGCCGATGGAGCGCAGCTGCAGACGCTGTGGGCAGCGCATCTTGAGCACCGAATGGATGCCATCGTGCACGGCACCGCCCCCTGGCAGCCCCACGGGACATTGGTCAGCGATGCCGCTCGAGAGGCGATCACGACGGCCGGTGGCACGCCGTCTGGCGCCGCGCTCGCATTCGTGCAGCACCTGGACTCCGAGTACGCCGCGTGGCCAGACGTGGCGCCCGCCACCGCGGCGCTGCGTCAACGCGTGCTCGTCGCGGGCGTCAGCAACGGCGATCTTCACTCGCTTGCGCGGCTGGCCAACATCAATGCGATCAGCTGGGACATCGCCCTCAGCACTGGCGCCGCTCGCACCTTCAAGCCCGACCCAGCCGCCTATCAGTATGCGATTGACACTCTCGAACTCACCCCGGCTCGCACCCTCTTCGTTGCCGCGCATCCCTGGGATCTTCGCGCCGCAGCCGCACACGGTTTTCGCACCGCCTATGTTGCTCGTGCCGGCGCTGAGCTGCCACGCCCCGAGGATCGCTTCGACCTCGAGGTAGACAACCTCACCGTCTTGGCATCGCTGCTCGCGGGTGACAGCGCCGCAAACTAGAGGCTGTCGATCAGGCTCTCGAGGGTCTTCTCTGGGGCCACGACGGCGACCGGAAGCCCCAGGCTGCGCGCTTCGGAAGCCGTGCGCTCGCCAATACACGCGACGCGGGTGCCGGGCGCCAGGGGCGCGAGCTGCGCGGCGACCTGCCGAGCGACTGAGCCCGAGGTGACGAGAATCCAGTCCACCGGCGCGCGACCTTCGGGCGGCACCTCGACGGCAACCGTGCGGTACGCGACGACGGCAGTCACCACCAAGCCTCGGTCCATCAGTACGGATGCGAGGCCAGGGTCGGCGAGATCGGATTGCGGCAGCAGCACCCGCCTCTCATCCTCGTTGCCGGGCCACTCGTCCGCGATGCCCTGCGCCGAGGTGTCGCGCGGCACGAAGTGGACGCCGATGCCTGCCGCTCGCAACGCGGCCGCGGTGGCCTCCCCGACCGCGATGACCTTCGTGCTGGCGGCAACGGTGCCCAGCGCCTCGACCGTGCGGGCGCTGGTCACGACAAGCCAGTCGTAGTCGCCACGAGCGAGCCCCGCCGGCATCGGCTCCCCCGGCTCGTAGGCGATGAGGGGCACGATCACCGGGATCGCACCCCGTTCGGCAAGAAGACGCGCCGCGCGGCTGCCCCACTCCCCCGCGCGGGGAACGAGCACGCGCAACCCGCTCACGCGCGGGCGACGGCTTTCGCGGCCGCCGGCAGCGCGTCAAGCACGCGTCCCACCGCGGCATCGTCGTGCGCCGCCGACACGAACCACGCCTCGAAGACGCTCGGCGGCAGCGAGACCCCGGCATCAAGCATCGCGTGGAAGAAGGGTGGGTAGCGATGGGAGTCCTGCGCCGTGACCTGCTCGTAGTTGGTCGGCGCCTTCTCGCTGAAGGCGAAGGAAAACAGCGTTCCGGCGTGCTGCACGCTGTGCGCGACGCCCTCGGCGCTGAGCGCCTCGGAGACGGCCGCTGAGATCGTGCCCGCGACGGTGGTGAGGCGCTCGTAGACAGCCGAATCGGCGTTCTGCAGGGTTGCGAGTCCCGCGGCCACGGCGACAGGGTTGCCGCTGAGCGTGCCCGCCTGGTACACCGGCCCCAGGGGTGCCAGCAGCTCCATGATGGCTGCGCTGCCGCCGAGAGCGGCAAGCGGGAGACCTCCACCGATGACCTTGCCGAAGGTTACAAGGTCAGGCGCATAGGGCACCGGGTCGATGCCAGCCCAGCCGGTCGCGCTCGCCCGGAAGCCGGTGAGCACCTCGTCGCTGATCACCAGGGCGCCGTGCGCGTGGGCGATCTCGACGAGCGCGGCGTTGAATCCCTCGGATGGCGTGACGACACCCATGTTCGCGGGCGCCGCCTCGACGATAATCGCCGCGATCTCGGGCCCCCGCTCGGCGAAGAGCTGCAGCACCGCCTCGAGGGAGTTGTATGGCAGCACGATCGTCTGCGCCGCGATTGCCGCGGGCACGCCCGCTGAGCCGGGGATAGCCAGGGTGGCGAGACCCGACCCCGCCTGGGCCAGCAGCCCGTCGGAATGCCCGTGGTAGTGCCCCGCGAACTTGACGAGCAGGTCGCGACCGGTAGCGCCACGCGCGAGTCGGATCGCCGTCATGGTCGCCTCGGTGCCGGTCGACACGAGTCGAAGGCGCTCGATCTGCGGGGCGAGACGGGCGATCACGAGCTCGGCGAGCTCCGTCTCGCCGGGCGTCGATGCGCCGAAGCCGAGTCCCCGTGCGGCCGCCTGCTGCACGGCATCGATCACTGCCGGGTGCGCGTGGCCGAGAATGGCGGGGCCCCACGAGCAGACGAGGTCGACGTAGTCGCGGCCCTCGACATCCGTCACATAGGGGCCGGTGGCGCTCTGAAAGAAGCGGGGGGTGCCGCCGACAGAACCGAAGGCCCGCACCGGGGAGTTAACCCCGCCGGGGATGACCGCTCGTGCGCGGTCGAACCACGTTGCGTTGCTCATCGCAGCCACCTCGCCAGCTCGACGGCGAAGTAGGTGAGCACGGCGTCGGCCCCGGCGCGACGGATGCTGAGCACCGACTCCTCGACGGCACGACGGCGATCGATCCAGCCGTTCGCCGCGGCCGCCTCGATCATCGCGTACTCCCCGCTCACCTGGTATGCCCAGACCGGAACGGGACTGCGCTCGGCGGCATCGGCGAGCACGTCGAGGTAGCTCATGGCCGGCTTGACCATGACAACATCGGCACCCTCGAGCACGTCGAGGTCGATCTCGCGGGATCCCTCGCGGCGGTTGGCGGGGTCGAGCTGGTAGCTGCGGCGGTCGCCGACGAGGGACGACTGCACCGCCTCGCGGAAGGGGCCGTAGAACGCGGAGGCGTACTTCGCCGCGTAGCCGAGAATCGGGGTGTTCGTGAACCCGGCGCCGTCGAGGGTGTCGCGCACCGCGGCAACCTGGCCGTCCATCATGCCGCTGAGCCCCAACAGGTGGGATCCCGCCTCGGCCTGGGCGAGCGCCATGTCGCGGTACCGCTGCAGAGAGGCGTCGTTGTCGACCGAGCCGTCAGCGGCGAGGACGCCGCAGTGCCCGTGGTCGGTGAACTCGTCGAGGCAGAGATCGGTCTGCACGACGAGCGCGTCACCGACCTCGGCGATAGCGGCGCGGGTGGCGACGTTGAGGATGCCGTCGGGGTCGGTTGCGCCCGATCCGGTCGCGTCCTTCTCCTCGGGCACGCCGAAGAGCATCACTCCCCCGATGCCCAGCTCGGCCGCCTCACTCAGTGCGAGCTTGAAGCTGTCGAGCGAGTGCTGAACGACGCCAGGCATCGATGAGATCGGGGTCGCTTCGCGGGTGCCCTCACGGATGAACATCGGCAGAATGAGCTCGGCAGGGTGCAGCCGTGTCTCGGCGACGAGGCGGCGCAGTGCCGGGGTGGTGCGCAGGCGACGCGGACGCTCGATCATGCGGAGGCTCCCATCAGCGCGGCGGCACCGAGCTCGAACAGCTCGGTCGAGACGCGCTGAGCCAACTCACCGGCCGCATTGGTCGCGTCAGCGAGGTACAGCGCGTGCGAGCTCGTGAGGTACGAGGATCCGTCGGTGGCGTAGACGCGCGCATCGAGAAAGAGCATGCCGTCCTCCGCGAGTGCGTGCACCCCGACGGGGGCTGCGCAGCCCGCCTCGAGCAGCGCCAGCGTCTGCCGCTCCGCCTCGACCAGCAGACGGGATGTCGGGTGATTAAGCGCCGACACCAGCTTCTCTGAGCCCTGTCGCACCTCAATCGCGAGCGCGCCCTGCCCGGCGGCTGTCGGCCACTCATTGAGATCGAGAAACTCGGTGACGGAGTCGAGGCGCCCGAGGCGCTCGAGCCCCGCCGCGGCCAGCACGACCGCGTCGAGCTCGCCGCTCGCGACGAAACCGAGACGCGTGTCGACGTTGCCACGGATGTCGACGACATCGAGGTCGGGGCGCCGCGATCGCAGCTGGGCAACGCGCCGGGGTGAGCCGGTTCCTACCCGGGCGCCCGCTGGCAGGGTGTCGAGGGTGAGACCGTCGCGGGCGCACAGACCGTCGCGGGCATCCACGCGCTTGGGTACCGCGCCGATCACGAGGCCGGGGTGGGCCGCGGTGGGCAGGTCTTTGAGGGAGTGCACGACAACGTCGCACTGCTCGGCAAGTAGGGCCTCGCGCAGGGCGCTGGCGAAGACGCCGGTGCCGCCGAGGCTGGCGAGCGACTCCGTCGAGCGGTCGCCCTCGGTCGAGACCGTGATGACGTCGGGTTCTTCGCCGGTCTTGGCCGCGATCGCGCGCACGATGGTGTGGGTCTGTGCGAGTGCGAGCGCGCTCCCCCGCGTGCCGATTCTCACGGGGCGACCCCGCAGAGGGCGGGCTTGAAGCCGGCGCGCACGTTCTCGCAGCAGCCCGGACGGCAGGTGTCGTACCAGGGGCCGAGATCGGTCACCGCGGGCCGATCCTCGACCGGCACGCCATCGCGGCGCTCAAGCACGAGGTCGATGAGAGCGTCGACATAGGCGGGGTGCGTGCCCGGCGTCGCAGTGCGGATGTAGGCGAGGCCGGCCTCCTCCGCGCTCTCCTTCGCCTCGGTGTCGAGGTCCCAGAGCACCTCCATGTGGTCGGAGACGAAACCCAGAGGCACGACCGCGACGGCGGTCACGCCCTCTGACGGCAGGGAGGCGATCACGTCGTTGACGTCGGGCTCGAGCCACGGCTGGGTGGGCGGGCCAGAGCGTGACTGGTAGACCAGCTGCCACGGAACGCTCGAGCCGAGGTCTGCCATGATGCGCGCGGCGACGGCGAGGTGCTGCTGCTCGTAGGCGTTGCCCTCCGGGCCGCTGCGCTCGGCATCGGTCGTGGGGATCGAGTGAGTCGAGAAGAGCACGCGCACGGTCTCGTGCCCCTGCTGCGCGAATGCGGCAAGCGCCTCACGCAGGCTGTCGGTGAAGGGCTGCACAAAGCCGGGGTGGTCGAAGAACTGGCGCACCTTGTCGATCTGCAGGTGACCGCCGAGCTGCGTCGCGTCGAGGGCCATCGCGTAGTCCTCGCGGTACTGCCGGCACGACGAGAACGAGCTGTAGGCGCTCGTACCCACGGCGATGAGCTTGCCGAATCCACGGGCGTGGGCCTCGCTGAAGGCGTCGGCCATGTACGGGTCCCAGTTGCGGTTGCCCCAGATCACCGGCAGGTCGATGCCGCGTTCAGCGAGCCGCGCCTCCAGGGCGGCCTTGAGGTCACGGTTCTGCTGGTTGATGGGGCTCACTCCACCGAAGTGCCGGTAGTGGTGGGCGACCTCCTCGAGGCGCTCATCAGGGATTCCACGGCCGCGGGTGACGTTACGGAGAAAGGGGATGACGTCATCCTGCCCCTCCGGCCCGCCGAAGCTGGCCAGCAGGATCGCGTCGTACGCTACCGGCTCGGTCACGTGCGGCAGACCAGCGGCGGCCTGCGCAGAGGCGGCGGCGGTGACCAGCTGTCCATTGGTGATGCTCATGCGAGTACCTCGGCGATCTCGGTGATGGCGATGCGGCGCCCCGTGTAGAACGGCACCTCGTTGCGAACGTGCAGGCGTGCCTCGGTTGCCCGCAGCGCACGCATCATGTCGACGAGGTCGGTCAGTGAGTCAGACTCCATCGGCAGGATCCACTCGTAGTCGCCGAGGGCGAAGGCCGAGACGGTGTTCGCCACGACGCTGGGGAACGCAGCGCCCTTGCGGCCGTGGTCGGCGAGCATGCGGCGGCGGTCGTCCTCCTCGAGCACGTACCAGTCGTACGAGCGGTCGAAGGGATAGACGACAAGCCAGTCGCGGGCCGGTTCATCCCGCAGAAAACCGGGCACGTGCGAGCGGTTGAACTCGGCGTCGCGGTGCACACCCATCGCGCTCCACGTCGGCAGCAGCGCCGCGAGCTGGGGCGCACGACGCAGCTCGCGTAGCGCCCACTGCAGAGTCTCGGGGGCGGCACCGTGCAGCCAGATCATGAGGTCGGCATCCGCGCGAAGGCCTGAGACGTCATAGAAGCCACGGATGATGACGCCGGCCTTCTCGACACGGGCGATAGCCTGCTCGATGCCCATCGTCGGTCGCGGGTCGGCGGGGTTGCGCCGAAGCACTGCCCAGAGGGTGAAACCAGAGGGGGAAGTCTCGTCGGATGACATACCTCTATCCTCCCTCCTCACCGGCTGTGCGTTGGCACGGAGCCGGTCGCGAGCGGCCGAAGTCGTGACCGCGGCCGCTCGCGGGCCGATGGCTACTTGAAGGTGTCCTTGACGTCTTCGACGCCCTTCTTCACCGCGGCCTTCGCCTGGTCGGCCTTGCCCTCTGCGACGAGCTTGTCATTGTCGGTCGCCTTGCCGACGGCCTCCTTGCCCTTGCCGATGAGGTCCTCGGCGGCGCTGGTGATCTTGTCAGCTGCACTCATGGGGTGTATCTCCTTCTTCTTCTCTGCGTTCCAGGGGTTTAGCGAACCCGCTGGCGGCGCGCGAGGTTCGCGCGCACTCCCGACACCACGTGAAGCAGTATCGGAATTCTCTCTTCGAGCACGTCGTCGAGCTCGGCGACGGCACGGTCCACTGCGTCAACCACGACCCGCAGGTCGGATGACCGGCGAACCGACACGCGCAGCTCGAGGGCTCGGCCGCCGCCGACCCGGAATGCGCGCGTCGTCACGGCGGTGACATCGGGCACGAGTGCGAGGTCGTCGGTGATCAGATCGGCGACCACGCGGGCGTCGATGGACGCGACGCCATCGTCAGCCTGATGGCTCACGGCCACCCGCGAGTGGCCGCGACCGCGCGTGATGATCACGGCGAGCGCGAGCACCACGACCAGCAGCGCCCCTGCCGCGACGATCCAGAGCGTGGTCGGGTCGAGCTCGGTGACGGTCGGTATCGCGACCACCGGGTAGGCACGGTTGGCGATGTACACCGCCCCTGCGAGCGCAGCGATGGCGAGCACAGCGAGGATGACGCGGTTGAGCAGTCGGTTGGTCGAGGTCATGAGCCGATCACCCCGTTCGCCGCAATCGCGACGCGAGGCCGCAGTCGCGGGTGCAGGTCGAGGCTGTCAATGAGGGCGGATGCTGAGGCCGTCAGCGTGTCCGCATCCAGCGGTGCGCCGGACGTCGGCGTCACGCGAATGTCAGCGCGGGTCCGCGACACCAGGCCGGCCACGCGGGTCACCGGCAAACGTGCGGCAGCGGCAGTGGAGGCACCGATGGCGCCGGCGAGGGCAGTGTCGTCGACGACAACGGCCATCCTCTCGTTGGCGACCTCGTGGCGGCCCTGACGGCCAGGCGCGATCGCAAGGGCGAGCAGCACCAGCGCGATCACCGCGAGCGCCGCGGCGCCTGCGAGCTCCCACTGACCGGGCTTGTCGACCGCCGCGAGTGCCGCCTCTGGGCTCAGCAGCAGCGGCGGACTCGTCAGCGCGGCTAGCACGCTCTCGGTGCCGACGTAGGCGGCGGCGAGAGCCGTGATCGCAAGCGCGACGGACACCGCCACCGACCGGGATCGGTGCAGCGACCGACGCACGAGGCGACTGTAGATCTTCTTCTCAGTCATCTGACTCTCTTCTCAGCGATGACGATCGCGCGGGTGATGGTTACGGTCACGGAGCCGACCGCAGATCCGGCGATCGAGGCAACGTCGGAACGGATGTCCGCTCGCGCAACCTGTACGCGGCTCACGGCACCCGACCCGCGGTTCGGCGAGCGCAGCGGTGGAAGGCGCAGAGGGCCGGTGACGGCGATGCCCAACAGTCCCCCGTCATCGACGAGTCGCACTGACACGTTGCTGACCGGCACTCCGAGGTGGCCAGCCGCGATCGCGGTCACCGTGCGCTGCAGAGCGCGTGCGGTGACCGAGACACGACCCGGCGTCATCAGATACCCCGGCGACCGCGGGCGGCGTCGATCGCGGCGCGAATGTCGAGCTCACCCGCGACGACGGCTCCGAGAACAGCGCCGATCGAACCAAGCACGAGGGTGAGCAGAACTCCCCAGAATCCGAATACCAGGCCGACTATGGCGAGGATGACGCCGAAACCGGCGCCGATAGCGGCGCCTCTCATGCCACGCGCGTCTCGGTCGTGGTGTCGTCGTCACCCGGAATGTGCACGTCGGTGACGGTCACGTTGATCTCGGCAACTTCGAGGCCGATGAGGTCAGTGATCGCCGCGGCAACGGCGACACGCACCTGCTCGGCGACCTGCTGCAGCGGCAGCGGGTACTCGACGACGATGGTCACGTCGGCGGCAACCTGCGTCTCGCCGACCTCGACCTTGACTCCCTGGCTGAGGTCCGTCGAGCCCATGGCGTCGCGGATCGCTCCGACGACGCGCGCTGCTCCCCCGCCGAGCGCGAAGACGCCGGGCACCTCACGGGCGGCGATACCGGCGATCTTTGCGATGACCGGGTCGACGATGACGGTCTTGCCCGACGCCACGGTCACGGATCCCGTCGGCGTGGTCGTGACGGTGGTGCCTGCTTCCTTCTGCACTGCCATGGTTCTCTCCTTGCTTGTATCGTTCCCTCATGGGCTTCGTAGAGGAGACGCGATCTGGACGTCAAACGTCACGCTTCGCTGCCTGTGAGTTGGCTGCAAGGTCGTGACCTCGTTAGACGAGGCCCCTGATGCGCTGCTCGCGCAGCGCTCTACCGACGGTGATGCGGCCGCTTTCGCAGTGCTCGTGCGGCGGCACGCTCCCTACCTGCTGGCGGTAGCCACGCGGCTGACCGGATCGCGTGCCGATGCCGATGATGCGGTGCAAGATGCGCTCATCGCCGCCTGGGCACAGCTCGACACGCTGCAGGACCCGGCGAAGGTTCGGTCCTGGCTGACCGCGATCGTGTCGCGAAAGTCGACAGACCGGATCCGCTCACGACGGCCGTCGTCCGAGCTGGACGATGAAAGAGCCGAGCCCGGCGAACGGGGGCCCGAGCAGCGCGCCATCGCGACCTCGCAGCTGGACGCGCTCGCGGGCATCCTGTCGTCGCTTCCCGAGGGCCAGCGCCAGTGCTGGGTTCTCAAAGAGGTGAGCGGCTACTCCTATGACGAGATCGCCACGGAGCTCGGCACGACGGTGCCCATCGTGCGCGGCAAGCTTGCCCGAGCGCGCGCAACGGTTTTCAGCGAGATGGAGGCGTGGAGATGACAGACCCGTCCGCGAACGGAATCGGCGGAACCGGCTACACGCTCGAGCAGTTGGGCGAGTACCTCGACGCCGGACGGCAGCCGGCCGTGCCCGCCATCGACGACAGTGCCGAGTGCCAGGCGGTGCTGGCATCGCTCGAGCGGGTCGGCTCGCTCTCTCGCGAACTCGTGACCCGCGACGCCGCCGAGATCCCCGCGCTCGACGAGAGCTGGTTCGGCTCGCTACTCGGCGCCATCACCCGCGAGGTCAAGGCGGGCCGCGACATTCCGCTTGCCTCCAGCGACCCACGCACCCACCTGAGCATCACCGAGGGTGCGATTCGCGAGGTGGTGCGTGCCGCGGGCGACAGCGTCGAGGGTGTGCTCGTTGGCCGATGCGGTCTGCACGAGACGGACGGTGCGGTGCGCGTCGAGCTCTCGATCAGCGTGCTTCTCGGCACCCCCGTGCGGCAGGCCGCCGAGGCCGTGCGGCAGGCGGTCTACTCTGAGCTGCTCAAGCACACCGAGCTCGCGATTGATGCCGTGGATGTCACCGTGCTCGATGTGCATATCGTTGCGTGGGAAGGAGAGCAGCCGTGACCGCGCTCGCACAGCAGTTGGAGGCCGTTGTCCGTGCCATTCCGGGGGTGGTCGCGCTGTACTCGATACAACCCGCCGTCCTACGCTCAGCCCGCGAGATTGTCGCAGGAGCTGAGCCTCTCGTCTCCGTCTCGCAGCAAGGAGAGTCTCTGCGCGTCTCGGTGAGCGTCGGAGTCGATGCGGTCTCGCAGGCTCCCGTGACTGCGGCCGGAGTCGCGGCCGCCATCCGCGCCGCGCTGCCGCCCGGAACTGAGGCTGACGTCATCGTGCGTGTTGGCCGGGTGATCTCATGATCATTCGGCCGGCAACCGCCGATGACTGGCAGCAGGTGCGCGAACTGCGTCTTGAGGCGCTCGCCGACACCCCGCTCGCCTTCGCGGAGCACCTCGCCGACGCCCTCGAGGTCGATGAGGCCGGCTGGCGACTGCGTGGGGCTCGCGGTGCGGCGGTTGCGATCGACGACGAGCGCTGGGTCGGCACCATGGGCGGCTACGTCAGCCCCGAGGGGCCCCTCCTCGTCGGCGTCTACGTGACCCCCTCGCACCGCGGAACCTCCGTCGCCAGAGACCTGCTCGCGACGATCGAGACTTGGGCGCGCGGGCAGGGTGACTTTCTGCTGCTGCATGTGCACGAGCTCAACCCGCGCGCGATCGCTTTCTACGAGCGCAGCGGCTACGAGCGCACTGGCCTCACTGTGCCCTACGTGCTCGACGAGTCACAGCTCGAGTTTGAGATGATCAAGCGCCTCTAGGGCCGTCGCCATCGCGTGCGCGATGACCGCAGCAAGGCCGGTGCCTGACACCGATTCGCCAGTGAGCCACACGCCCTCGACCGACGACGTCTGCGGCGCGGGCCGCTGCCACTCGACGAGCGCGAAGTCGACAACCGTCTCGAAGGTGACCCCGAGCAGGCGCTGGGCATCGGCAACAGCCACTGCCTGCGTCACCGCCTGCGAATACGAGAGACGGATGACGTGCCTCCCCGCACCCGCACGCTCGGCAAGCCACGCCCACTTCGCCGTCGCGTGGGTGAGCGCCCGCGGCTCCGAGCCCCCGGTGAGCACCCCCGTGCCCCGGGGCGCCGCGTCGAGCGCGGCGCAGTCCACGACGAGGGTGGCGAGAGTGACCTGCTCCCCTGCAGCGGAGCCAACTACTCCGGGCGCGGCAACGAGCACAGTACCTTCGAGGCGCTCCTCGCCGACCATGACGCCCTCCGCATCGACCGCAGTGACGCGCGTGTTCAGACGCACGTCGACGCCGAACCGAGCAAGGTCCGCCGTCAGCTCGATGACGAGTCGGTGAACGCCGCCGCGAATGCCGTTGACCGCAGCCCCCGCCGTGGCGCTGCCGCGCAGCTCGCGCACGGCACGGGCCAGCGACCCCTCCCGCAGCAGCGCAGCGCGCAGCCCGGGTGCCACGCGGTCGAGGTCAAGCTCGTCGGGGTGCCGCGAGTGGATGCCCTGCACGATCGGCGTGACGAGGGCGTCGAGAACGCCGCGCCCCATCCGCCGCCGCACGAGCTCACCGAGCGTCGTCGACCGTGCACCCACCGTGCCGGGCATGAGCTGGTCGAGTTGGGCACGGAATGCGGCGCGTGCGCCGATCGCCGAGAGCACATCGCTCGCCAGTGGAACCCCGGGGATGCCGAGCAGATTCGTGGCCGGCAGGGGCACCGTCGAGCCGTCGGTGCGCTGCAGCCACGCCCCGGCCGGGTTGGGCTCGACCACGTCGGCCGCGAGGCCGAGGCTCGTGGCGAGCGCGGCGACGGTGCCACGGCGCGTGGCGAAGCTCTCGGCGCCGGCATCGAGGGTCAGACCGCCGACCTCATGCGAAGTGACGGTGCCGCCGAGGCGATCGGAGGCCTCCAGCAGGGTGACCTCCGCCCCCTCGAGCACGAGCGTGCGCGCGGCGACGAGGCCGGCGACGCCGCCGCCCACGACAAAGATCACAGCGAGTGCACCAGCTCGACGATGCGGGTCAGAACCTCGGGGTCGGTCTCGGGCGGAACGCCATGGCCGAGGTTGAGCACATGCGCGGGGGCTGCGCGCCCGCGGTCGACCACGTCGCGCACGTGCGCCTCGAGCACCTTCCACGGGGCACCGAGGATCGCGGGGTCGAGGTTGCCCTGCAGCGGAACGGTGTTGCCCAGTCGGGCCGAGGCCTCATCCAGTGGCAGTCGCCAGTCGACGCCCATGACATCGGCGCCGACGGCGTGCATGGCCTGCAGCAGCGGACCGCTACCGACTCCGAAATGCACCTTCGGCACGTCGAAGCCGCGCAGGTGGTTGAGCGCTCGCTTCGAGTGCGGGGCGACGCGACGCACGTACTGCTGCTCTGACAGTGAGCCGACCCACGAGTCGAAGAGCTGGGCGGCCGAGGCGCCCGACTCGATCTGGGCCTTGAGAAACTCCCCGGTCACGTCGGCGCACCAGTTGAGCAGCGTCGCCCAGCTCTGCGGGTCGGCGTACATCATGGTGCGGGCGCGCGCCTGATCCTTCGACGGCCCGCCCTCGACGAGGTACGAGGCGAGCGTGAAGGGTGCGCCAGCGAAGCCGATGAGCGGTGTGCTGCCGAGCTGCGCGACGGTCTGCGCGACGGCTTCGCGAATCGGGTCAAGCGACGCCGGGTCGATTGGCCGAAGTGCCGCGACATCCGCCGCGCTTCGAATCGGCTTCTCGATGACCGGGCCGCGCCCGGGCACGATCTCGACCTCGACCCCTGCGAGTTTCACGGGAATCACGATGTCGCTGAAGAAAATCGCCGCGTCAACCTTGTGGCGTCGAACCGGCTGCAGGGTGATCTCGCTAGCGAGCGACGGGGTGAGACAGGCGTCGAGCATCGCCGTGCCGACGCGGAGTTCGCGGTATTCCGGCAGCGATCGACCGGCCTGCCGCATAAACCAGACGGGCGGGGACTGGTCGCGAATGCCCCGGTAGGCGCGAATCAGCGCGGAGTCGCCGGTGCGGCCGTCGAGCAGTGGGTGAGCAGAGGTGAGAGGCACGAACTAACATTAGATCGTGCTCCTGTGCCTCAGTTCGAACCATCAGAACGCGAGCCTTGAGGTACTCGAAAAGCTCTCTGTGTTTGCCATGGACGCAACACGCGAGTTGCTCAGCAGCAGTGACTTTGTGAACGGCGCCGTCGTTTTGGCCACCTGCAACCGCTTCGAGGCCTACCTCGACATCGACGAGCCGCTGACCGCAGCCACCCAGGTTGCCCTCGCCTCGACCATCGACGCGCTCAGTGAGGCAAGCGACATTCCCGCCGACGAGCTGCGTTCGTCGATTGCCGTGCACGAGGGTGATGACGTCGCCCAGCACCTCTTCGCGGTGACCTCCGGCCTCGAGTCCGTCGTCGTCGGCGAGGACGAGATCAGCGGCCAGGTGCGCCGCGCCCTCGACTCGGCGCGCTTCGGCGGCACCACCAGCCGCGACCTCGAGCGCCTCTTTCAGCGCGCCACCCACACCAGCCGCGGCGTGAAGAACGAGACCGGCATCGGCGGTGTCGAGCGCTCACTCGTGCGCCTCGCCCTCGAGCTCGCCTCCAGCCGCGTCGCCGACTGGGCAGCCATGACCACCCTTGTCGTCGGCACGGGGCGCTATGCCGCCACGACCGTTGCGGCGCTGCGCGCCTTGGGCGCTATTGATATCCGGGTGTTCTCGCAGTCGGGCCGCGCCGCCGCCTTTGCCGCGAAGTACGGAATCCTCCCCCAGCTCTCCCTCGATATCGAGGCAGCGGATGTCGTCATCACCTGCACCGCCAACACCGTGATCGAGGCGGCCGCCTTCGATCTGCCCGGCCGCCGCCTTGTCATCGACCTCGGCCTGCCGCGCAACGTCGACCCGGCTGTCAGCGCTCTCTCCAGCGTCGAGCTGCTCGACCTCGAGACCATACGACTGCACGCGCCCCTGCCCGAGCTCGACTCGCACGACCGAGCCCACGCGCTCGTGCGCGAGGCGGCCGCAGGTTTCGCTGCAGAGAGCATCGCCGAGCCCGCCATCGTCGCGCTGCGCAGTCACGTTCTCGCCACCCTGGAGTCAGAGATCGAGCGCGCCCGTGCCCGTGGGGAGGGCGAGGAGACGATCCGCGCCCTCCGACACTTCGCCGGTGTCATGCTGCACCAGCCGTCGGTGCGCGCCCGCGAGCTCGCGAGTGAGGGCCGAGGCGCGGAGTTCGCAGCCGGTCTTGAAGCGGTCTACGGGGTCCGGGTCAATTCCGCCGTGCGCCCGGTGCGCGACGAAACCGCCTGAGGCCGGCTGACCCCTCGGGTGACGCCGGTCTTCTCGACTCCGCGCGCAACGACGCGACCGAGGGCGACGGCGAGTTGGCCGCTGCCGATGAGCAGCACAAAGAAGGTGATCTGCGCCCACGGGGCAAGTGATGCGACGTTGAGACTCGTCCACGTCACCCCGCCATAGAGCGCGCTGATGACAAGCACCGTGCCCGCGAAGAGCCAGTAGCCCCACCGCTTGTAGAGGGTGACGGCGAAGGGCAGCTCGACGAGCACACCGATCATCACCATCGTGACGACCGCCTGCGGGCCGTAGGGCGTTGTCGGCACGTTGACGAGGCCGGCAAAGAGGGCGGCGAGCACTCCCGCGCCCGGACGGCGCAGCAACATCATCGAGACCACGACTGGCAAGAGCCAGAAGCCGACGACGGGGGCGTACAGCAGCGGAACACCCTTGGCGATGGTCGCGGCGTAGTTGTTGACGGGGATCAGCAGGAGGCCGCCGGCGACGCCGATGGCGGCGATGGTCAGTAGGTACCGGGTGGTGACAGATTTCATACCGCTAGCATAGGGTTGCCTAACCTAAGCCCGAGGACCCTTTTCGTGACAGATACCCCTGCCCCGCTACCGCTGCGGGTCGACTCGGTGCGCATCCGGCACGATGAGAGCACGGCCTACACGCCCGACGGTGTCTCCTTCACCGTCTCCCCGGGCGAGGTGCTGCTGATTCTCGGGCCGAGCGGCTCCGGCAAGTCGACCCTCGCCCTCGCGCTCAACGGGCTCATCCCACACGCGATCCCCGCCGAGCTGCAGGGCACCGTGACGGTCGCGGGTGCCAACACGACCGAGACAACGGTTGGACACCTCAGCGAGACCGTGAGCATGGTCTTCCAAGACCCCGACTCCCAGATCGTCACCGGCACCCTGCTCGACGAAGTGGCATTCGGGCCAGAGAACCTGCTCGTACCGAAGGCACAGGTGCTGCAGCGGGCCGAGCGCGCCCTTCGCCGCGTCGGACTGTGGGAGCGCCGGGGCGAGAATCCCGACACGCTGTCGGGTGGCGGCCGCCAGCGCCTCGCGATCGCCTGCGCGCTCGCGCTCGGGTCCCCCGTCATCGTGCTCGACGAGCCCACCGCCAACCTCGACCCGGTGGGCATCGAGGAGGTCTATGCCGCCCTCGCTGAACTCGTCGCCGAGGGCGACCACGCCATCGTGCTCGTTGAGCACAATCTCGACGCCGCTCTCGACCTCGTCGATCGCGTGCTCGTCATCGACCGCGACGGTCACCTCGTGCTCGATGGCCCCGCCCGGCAGACCCTCACCGAGAATGTCGACCGGCTCGTCGAGCTCGGAGTCTGGCTTCCGGTCTCGACGCTGGCGGCACTGCGGCTACGGACCGCGGGCATCCCCGTCGACCCGCTGCCCCTCACGCCGAGCGAGTTGACCGAGGCTCTCAACCGGGTTGAGTTGCCCGCGCCACCGTCCACGGTGAGCGCGATTTCGACGATGGAAGCCGCCATCACCGTCACCGACCTGAACGTCACGCGCGGGCGCAGCAAGGTGCTGCACGGCGTCTCGCTCGACATCGCCAGCGGCGACTTCCTCGCCATCGTCGGCGAGAACGGTGCGGGCAAGACCACCCTGCTGCAGGCCATCGCGGGCGTGGTGCGACCACCCCGCAGTGCTGTTAGCATCAACGGGATCGACCCGGCGACGGCAGACGTGCGCGCGCTCAGCCGCGCCATCGGCTTCGTCTTCCAGAATCCAGAGCACCAGTTCATCCGCAATACCGTCGCCGAGGAGCTCGCGCACGGCCTCGAGATCCAGCACCTGCCGCAGGCTGAGATCGATGACGCCGTGGAACGGATGCTGCACCGCTTCGGTCTCACCGCGCATCGCCACCAGCATCCATTCCTGCTGTCGGGCGGCCAGAAGCGACGACTCTCCGTCGGAACGGCCCTCATCGCCGGCGCCCCGGTTCTCGCGCTCGACGAGCCGACCTTCGGCCAGGATCGCGAGCGCGCGGCGGAGCTTCTCGACATGCTGGCGCAGCTCAACGCCGACGGCACAACCGTCATCGTCGTCACCCACGACATGCAGCTCGTGGCCGACTACAGCTCGCACGTCGCGGTGATGCGGGAGGGGCGACTACTCGCGACGGACACGACGGCGGCCGTGCTCGCCGGTGACCTTCTCGAGCAGGCCGGACTGCGGCATCCGCCCCTCGCCCGCGCGATGCGCGCACTGCGCGACGAGAGCTGGCGCGGTATTGCCCGCAGTGCGGACCTGCCATGACGACGACGATCAACCCCTACGCCGAGCGCGTCGACTACGGGCGCTTGCGGTTTCTGCACCGCATCAACCCGCTCGCGAAGCTCGCTGCCCCTATCCCGGCGATGGTGCTGCTGATCCTCGCCCGCGACGTCGCCACCCCCGTCGTCTTCTTCCTGCTTGGCGTCGTGCTGCTGCTCATCGGCGCGCACCTGCGGCCCCGCGTTCTGCTTCTGGTGCTCGTGCTGCTGCCCCTGCTTGCCGGCGTGCTGTCGCTGAGCTTCGGCCTCTGGGCGGACTCGTCGAAGCTGCCGGACTCCACGGTGCTGCTGCAGGTGGGCGACTACCAGTTCACGACAGCGGCGTGGATGCTGGGCCTCGCCACCTCCACCCGTCTCACCGCGATCATCGCTCTCTCCCTCGTTGCCGGGCTCACCAGCACCGGCACCGACCTCGTTCGCGCGATGGTGCAGCAGCTGCGGGTGCCGTACCGCATCGGCTACACGGCGCTGGCAGCGTTCCGCTTCGTTCCCCGGTTCGGGCACGAGCTCGAGGTGATCCGCGCGGCGCACCGGGTGCGCGGTATGGCGGGCGGGCGCGGGCCCATCGCGGGTATCCGGCGCTACCTCGGCTATGTCGTACCCCTGCTCGCGGGTGCCATTCGGCACGCCGAGCGGGTGGCACTCGCCATGGACTCCCGGGCGTTCGGGGCGCATCCGCAGCGCACCGAGCGCTACGTCGTGCCGTTCCGCCTGCGCGACCTCGTCTTCATCCTTCTGTTCTGGGCCGCGACCGCCGCGGCCTTCGTCCTCATCCCCACCCTGGAGTTGCCATGAGCTTCGCTTCCCGCCCCAAAACTTCGACTCTCGCCGTCGTCGACGTTGTGCGCTCCGAGCGCGTGAGCCCCAACATCGTGCGCATCACCGTCGGCGGCGAGCAGCTCGGGGCACTGCCGCACCACGGCTTCGACCACTGGTTTCGCCTGTTCCTTCCGAACGAGAGCGGCAACACGAGCTGGGCGCTGCCGAGCCGTGCCGACATGATCGGTTACCTCAAGTTCAAGCGCATGCCCGAGGACGTGCGCCCGGTGATGCGCAACTACACCGTGCGCGACTTTCGCCCGGAGGCGGGCGAGCTCGATATCGACTTCGTCACGCACGGCGATGAAGGTGTCGCGGGCCGCTGGGCTGCTAACGCGACCGTCGGCGAGCGCGTGGCGCTGCTCGACCAGGGCCGCGGCTACGAGTACCCCGACGAGACAACCGCGCACCTGCTGGTGACCGATGAGACGGGCCTGCCCGCGGTCGCCGGGATCCTGCGCGATCTACCGCGTGACGCCACGGGAGCCGCCTACATCGAGATCCCCCACGCGGACGATCAGCAGCCGACGGGCGCCCCCGATGGCTTCGACGTGCACTGGGTGGTGCGCGACCACGGCGCCCGCCCGGGCAGCGCCGTGCTCGAGGTGGTGAAGTCCCACCCGATCCCCACCGGAACACTCGCGGCCTATCTCGTCGGCGAACAGCTTCTGCCCACGAGTCTGCGGCGCTGGCTCGTGCAGGAGCACAACGTGCCCAAGCACGCGATCACCTTTGTCGGCTATTGGAAGATGGCCAAGTAACGTTGCCCCTATGACAGAGACCACCATCAGCGTTCAGGGCCACCACAGTGCTTGGTACAAGGCGGAGCGCGCGACCGTCGTCGTGAACATCACCTTCGACGGACCACATCGCAACCCGGTGTTCTCATCCGCGACCGCCGCACTCGACGCGGTGCGCGAGACCGTGGTGTCGCGCTTCGACAAGAACGACGGGCCCATCACCTGGTGGTCGGCTGACACTGTGCGAGTCTGGTCGGAGCGACCGTGGAACGGTGAGGGCAAGCAGCTCGATCCGGTGCACCACGCGGCTCTCGACCTCACGGCGAAGTTCAAAGACTTCGAGGCACTCGCCAGCTGGATCGAGCTCGTGGTCGCGATTCCCGGCGCGAGTATCGGAAGCATCACCTGGTCACTCACCGAGGCAAGCGCAACCTCCGCAACGACCGAGGTGCGCTCCAGAGCGGTCAAAGACGCTGTGGCCAAGGCGACCGTCTACGCCCAGAGCATTGGGCTCGGCTCGGTCACCGCGACCGCCATCGCTGACCCCGGCATGCTGGGAGATCGCTCATCCGGCAGCCAGGAGTCAGCGGCGCGCATGATGGCGAAGTTCGCCGACAGCACCGCGGCCACCCTCGACCTCAAGCCCGAAGAGCTCGAGGTCAGCGCCAGTGTCGACGCTCGCTTCGTCGCCCGCTAGGGATAAACATGGGCGCGTTGGACGAGGCAAAGGACAGCCTGGGCGAAGGCCTGGAAAAAGTTAAGGACGCGGCAGAGGAAGCCGCCGAATTCGTGAAGGACAAGTCGGGCGAGGCTGCTGACTTCATCATCGGCAAGGTCGGCGGGGCCACCGGTTTCGTTAAGGGCAAGCTGCACGGCGACGACGAGACGCCGAGCGCCTAGTCGCCGAGGTTGCGCTGCGTGCCCATGGCGCGATCGGCCTCGCGCTTGTCCTGGCGCTCGCGCAGAGTCTGGCGCTTGTCATACTCGCGCTTGCCCTTGGCAATCGCGAGCTCGACCTTGGCATTGCCGTCTTTGAAGTAGATCGAGAGCGGCACTAGGGTGTACCCGCCCTCTTTCACCTTGTTGTGGATCTTGAGAATCTGCGCCTTGTGCAGCAGCATCTTGCGCTTGCGGCGCACCGGGTGGTTGTTCCATGACCCGTGGTTGAACTCGGGAATGTGCACGGCATCGAGCCACGCCTCCCCGTGCTCGATGAAGCCGTAGCCGTCGACGAGCGAGGCGCGCCCCGCGCGCAGCGATTTGACCTCGGTGCCGGTAAGCACGAGGCCTGCTTCGTAGGTGTCCTCGATCGTGTAATCGTGGCGAGCCTTGCGGTTGCTTGCGACAACCTTCTGGCCCTTCTCGCGTGGCATGGTCTTCTCCCGTTTAGAGCTGCAAATCAGCAGCCCATCAGTTTAGACCTTCAGATACCGGTTGATAGCAAACCCAGCGGATGCGGCAGCCAGCACCCCGCCGAGAACAATCAGCACCGGCACCACCAGCAGCGCGTCGCCGAGGCCAATGAGCGACGTCGCGCCCGGGAGGGCCTCAACGAGGTAACCGCGCACGAAGAACTGCACGATCGCCACGATCGCGCCCCCGGCGAGAACCGAGCCGATGAGAGCCGCGAACACACCCTCGAGAATGAACGGCGTCTGAATGAACCTGTTCGATGCGCCCACCAGCCGCATGATGCCGAGCTCTCGTCGACGGCTGAACGCGCTAAGGCGGATCGTGGTGGCGATAAGCAGAACCGCGGCGATCAGCATGAGCACGGCGAGGCCAATGGCCGTGTAACTGGCCGCATTGAGAATGTCGAAGATCTGGTCGAGGTACTTGCGTTGATCCTTGACCTCCTGCACACCGGCGAAGCTCGACAGGTTCTCGATCAGAACATCGGCGTTGTCGGGGTCTTTGAGGTTGACGCGGAAGCTCTCATTGAGCATCTCCGGCTTGACGAAGGAGGCGTAGGCGCTGTCTCCCGAGAACGCCATGAAGTTCTTGTAGGCGAGGGCGTGGTCCTCGAACTCGTACTTCTCGATGTACGGCGCGAGGTCCGGCGACTTCAGCTGCGCCTCGACGGCCGCCTTCTGCTCTGGCGTGGCCTCTTGCGCCGAGCAGTTGCCGTTCGACTCGGCGGCGGTGCAGAGGAACACCGCTACCTGCGCCCGGTCGTACCAGTAGCCCTTCATCTGCACGATCTGCAGCTGCAGCAGAATCGCAGCGCCGACGAAGGTCAGCGAGATGAAGGTGACGAGGATCACCGAGATCACCATCGAGATGTTGCGACGAAGACCGCTCGCGGCCTCGCCCATGACGAGTCCGAACCTCACTGCGCGTCTCCCGATCCGGCGAGGCCAAAGGTCTGGATCGGCATCGACTGCGTCTGGTATCCGCCCTGACGCTCGTCACGCACGATCTGGCCGCCGATCAGCTCGATCACCCGCCGCTTCATCGAGTCGACAATGCCGGCGTCGTGCGTCGCCATCACGACCGTCGTGCCGCCGAGGTTGATGCGCTCGAGAAGGGTCATGATGCCCTGGCTGGTGGCGGGGTCGAGGTTACCGGTCGGCTCATCCGCCAGAAGGATTGCTGGCTTGTTGACAATGGCACGAGCGATCGCAACGCGCTGCTGCTCACCGCCACTCAGCTCGTGCGGGAATCGCGCAGTCTTGCCCGCCAGCCCGACCATCTTGAGCACGTCGGGCACTGCCTCCTGGATGAAGCCCTTGCTCTTGCCGATCACCTGCAGGGTGAAGGCCACGTTGTCGAAGACCGTCTTCTGCGGCAGCAGGCGGAAGTCCTGGAACACCACCCCAAGGTTGCGCCGAAAGTAGGGCACCTTGCGGCTTGAGAGCGTCGTCAGCTGCTGCCCGAGCACGTGGATGTCGCCCTTCGAGGGCTTCTCCTCGCGCAGCACGAGACGCAGGAAGCTCGACTTGCCCGAGCCCGAAGCGCCAACGAGAAAGACGAACTCCCCCTTGACGATCTCCAGGCTCACATTGTTGAGCGCCGGCCGGGGGTTGCTGCTGTACAGCTTGGAGACAGAGTCGAACCGAATCATTGCTTTGAGCCTAGGCAGGGGTTCCCGAGTTGTGTCGCTGCGACACCCGTTGTCATGATCTGCTCATCCACTAACCTCGGGCCATGCCCTACACCTACCAGGTCGTCACCTTCACCGAGTACTACCGCCGTGAAGACCACGCCAAACCGGTGCCCCTGGTCGAGATCTCGCGCGAGATCAACGCCTACGTCGCCGCGGGCTGGGAGGTCTTCTCGATCGACTCCAACGCCGACGGCGGATTCACCCACAGCGTCGTCACCTTCCGGGCTGAGCAGAAGGCCTAGTCCTCGATCGCCCGCTTACGCCACTTGATGCCGGCGTTGATGAAGCCGTCGAGGTCGCCGTCGAAGACGATCGCCGGGTTGCCGACCTCGTGGCCGGTGCGCAGGTCCTTGACGAGCTGCTGGCCGTAGAGAAAGTACGAGCGCATCTGGTCGCCCCAGCTGGCAGTGATGGTGCCGGCCAGCTCCTTCTTCTTGGCAGCCTCCTCCTCGCGCTGTAGCAGCATGAGGCGGGTCTGCAGCACGCGCATGGCGACCGCGCGGTTCTGAATCTGCGACTTCTCGTTCTGCATCGACACGACGATGCCGGTGGGAATGTGGGTGATGCGCACGGCGGAGTCGGTCGTATTGACGCTCTGACCGCCCGGACCGGATGACCGGAACACATCGACGCGGATGTCGCCTTCTGGCACCTCGACCGCGGTCGCCTCCTCCATGATCGGAATGACCTCGACCGCGGCGAAGCTGGTCTGGCGCTTATCGGCCGAACCGAAGGGGCTGATGCGCGCAAGACGGTGCGTGCCCGCCTCGACGCTGAGCGTTCCGAAGGCGTAGGGCGCGTCGACCTCGAAGGTCGCCGACTTGATGCCCGCGCCTTCCGCGAATGAGGTGTCGAGCACCTTCACCGGGTACTTGTGGCGCTCCGCGTAGCGCAGGTACATGCGCATGAGCATCTCGGCGAAGTCGGTGGCGTCATCGCCCCCGGCGCCGGAGCGAATGGTGACGACCGCGCCGCGCTCGTCGTACTCACCGTCGAGGAGGGTCTGCACCTCGAGATCACCGATGACCTTCTGCAGGGATGCGAGCTCGGCCCGTGCCTCATCCGCACTCTCCTGGTCGTCGCCCTCGATGGCCATCTGCACGAGCACCTCGAGGTCGTCGAGGCGGCGCTCGACGGCGACGATGCGCGCGAGCTCGGACTGGGCGTGGCTGAGCGCGCTCGTGATCTTCTGGGCCTTGTCGGTGTCGTCCCAGAGGTCGGGAACACCAGCCTGCTCACTGAGGTCCGCGATCTGGGCGGTGAGACGCTCGACGCCGACCACCGACCGGATGTCGTTGAAGGTGGCGGTGAGCGTCGCGATCTCTGCAGCGATATCCAGGTCATTCATAACCCGGTGAGTCTACCGTTCGAGCCCTCTGTCAGACTTGATAGGTGCTCAGCCGAAACATCGCCCGCCGCATTCTGCTGTGGTCGCTGCTGCTTCTCGGGGCGATGACTGTGTCGGCTCTCGCGCCCTGGGACGCAGACTCCCCGACCACTCGCTGCATCCGCGGAGGCATTCCTGACCTCCCTTTTGCCTTCGAGTCGGGCAGCTCTGTCGAGGGTCGCTTCTCGGTCGTGCCCTTTGGACTGGTCTGCGACTACGCAGACGCGGCGCGCACCACTGTTGTCTCCGTCGCGGCAATGCCGCTGGCAACCCCGTTTGTCGCTGTACTCGCGCTTGTAGCCGCAATCGCGACCATCATGCTCGCCGTGCGGCGACGTACGCTAGAAGAAGATGAGTGACGCGCCGATCTTCCGCTTTCGGTCTATCGCCCTATCCGCCCTGCTGCCCACGCTGCTCTTCGCCATCGGCGAGGGCGCGATTCTGCCGATCATCCCGATCATCGCCGACGGCCTCGGCGCCTCGCTCGCGGTTGCCGGCCTCATCGCCGCGCTGATTCTGCTCGGCGAGGTCGTTGGCGACATACCGAGCGGATGGGTGGTCGCCCGCGTCGGGGAGCGTCCGGCCATGATCGGCGCGGCAGCGGTCTCGATCGTCGGACTCGTCGTCGCCGTGGTCGCCCCGAACCTCGTCGTTCTCGCCGTGGGGATATCGCTCATCGGGCTCTCCTCCGCCGTCTTCGCCCTCGCGCGCCACGCGTTCATGACCAGCTTCGTGCCGCTCGCCTACCGCGCCCGCGCGCTGTCCACCCTTGGCGGCACCACCCGTCTCGGCTTCTTCATCGGCCCCTTCCTCAGCGCCGGGGTCATCCACTTCACCGGCAGCACGCAGTCCGTCTTCTGGATCTTCATCGTCGCCTGCCTTGCCGCGGTCGGGGCGCTGCTACTCACCCGAGACCCCGCAGAGCAGCTCGCCGCGACCCGCGCCGGGCAGGTGCTCATCGAGCAGGAGTCGCGCGGTCTATTCCGCACCATCTGGGCGAGCCGCGAGGTACTGACGCGGGTGGGCGCGGGGGCCGCGCTCATCGGTGCCATTCGGGCGAGCCGGCAGGTCATCCTGCCGCTCTGGGCCGTATCAATCGGCATCGCCGACACCCAGACCGCGCTCATCATCGGTGTTGCCGGTGCCATCGACTTCGCCCTGTTCTATACGAGCGGCCAGATCATGGACCGCTTCGGCCGCCTATGGAGCGCCCTGCCGTCGATGATCGGCCTCGCCGCCGGCCACATCGCGCTCGCCCTCACCCACGACGCGCCCACCGCGGTCGGCTGGTTCATCGCGGCCGCCATGTTCATGTCACTGGCCAACGGACTCGGCAGCGGCATTCTCATGACCCTCGGCGCTGACCTCGCCGACCAGAGCAACCCCGCTCCCTTTCTCGGCGCATGGCGCTTCACCGCCGACGTCGGCAGTGCCGCCGCCCCGCTCGCGATCAGCGCGATAACGGCGGGCGCCTCGATCGCCGTGGCCAGCGGGTTCATCGGCGTGCTCGGGCTCGTGGGGGCTGGCCTCCTGTGGCGCTACGTGCCGCGGTACTCAGTCAAACACTGACCGCGCGACCGCCGTCACCTCGATCGGGATGGTTATCTACTCAGTTGCGTAAACCGCTCAGCCGAAACGAAATCGATGAGAAGATGTCTGCATGAGCGTAGAGCAATTCAGGGCTCCATCGACAGCGCAGGCGCGCGCCGCTTTTGCCGATAACTACGATCTTCTTCTTGAACAGGCTATTGCCGATCTCCAGTCCAAAGATTACGAGTCAGAGGTTCTTGGAGCTCTGATTGAAGCGCAAGCCGCCACCGAGATCCGATTTAAGAGAAGCCGGCGAGCAGCAAGACTCGCCAGCATAGGGTCCTCCCTCGCTTACCTTGCCGTCGGTGCAGCTCTGACTTTCTCCGCGAACCTCGCCTTTGACGAAGGAACGACTGCTGCTGGCATTGTTTCCGTGGTTGGTGCGTTAGTCAGCGCCGTATTGGCCACCTTGTTTGGTTTTTATTTCGGCAGAAAGTCAGAGCGAGACAGCCGGATGCTCGAACTTCATCAGAGTTCGGGGAACGATGCCGAGGGCGATGTCGCTCATGCCATCGAGGCGTTGCGATTGATCAGAATGATCGAGAAACGCCATGACTGAGGCGGCTTCAAACCCGGATCTCGCGGATGGCGGGGCACGACTTGCGGACAAGTCACCCGACCACGCTAATGAAACGCAATCGTCGACTCAGATCTTGACCTTGATCAAAGCCGCGCTTGCGATAGCGGCCACACTCGACGCAGACAAGCCCGCGACCGTTACAGTGCACGAGAACGAGGCCAAACGCCTACTGGAGGTGCCCGTCGACCTAGCCCGTGACATCTCGGCTCTTGCTCAAAAACGAGTTCGCATGCGAGGACACGAACACCTTGAGATGAGCGACATTACCTGGGCTTGGAATCGACTCGTAGTCGGCAAAAAAAGCAGTACATGGCTCCTCGTTCTGAACACGGTTGGGGGCATCATTCTGGGTATAGGTGTTCCTGTACTGCTTACACCTATTGTCAACAACACCGCGCCTACAGTCAGCGGGCTAGTTCTCGGCGGGCTTCTGTCCCTAGCGGGCATCAGCTTTGTAAGCGTCGCTTTGACAATTTCGTTCTTCAGAAAGTAATACGGACGTGCGCTAGTCAAACACTGACCGCGCGACCGCCGTCACCTCGATCGGGATGCCCTCGGGCACGAGCAGGGAGACGACAGGCGGCGTCCAGTGTGCGCTGAGAGTGACCGTCGCACTGCGGCCGTCGACGGTTTCGGCGCGGTCGATTTGCAGCGATTGAAAGTCGTTGGGGGTGGTCGCGATGTACGAGGTGACCGCGGCAGCGACATCCGGGCTCTGTAGTACGGGACGCGGCCCGTTCGGTGTCAGCGAGACGGAGGAGAGCTCGAAGGCTTCTGCGCCGACGAGTGCGGCGCCGTCGGCGAGGGTGAAGAGGCGCTTGCGCTCGAGGTAGAGCGAACTCGCCGCCACCACGAGCAGCACCAGCACGAGCGACAGGAAGCCATAGAAGATGGTGAGAAGCAGGGTGGATCCCTCGTCGTCTCTCATCGGCCGCCCCAGAACCGCGACACCTGCTGCGTCGCCGTCGATGAGATCGGCACGCTGAGGGGCGCGTCGAGGTCGAGCACCGGTGGTGCGAGTGGGAGGGCGACAGTCGTCGTCACGACCACCGTGACGAAGCCGCGGCGCTGCAGGCACTGGGTCGGGTTCGGTCGGCAGCTGACGGTCACCGTCACGGCGTCGGTGTCGAGCCCGTAATCGGCGAGCGCGAACTCGATCGCGCGCCCGGCGGCAGCGTTGGCGTGAGCAACGCTCGGCGACTGCACGTAGACGCGGGCGGCCTGCCGGGCGGCTCCCTCGACCGCGAAGGCACCCGACTGAATCGACGACATCGTCAGCACGAGGTAGACCAGCGGAAGCAGCAGCACGAGGCCCGCGGTGATGAACTCGAGCGAGGCGCTGCCCTCGTCGTCAGTCCAACGTTTCGACGGCCGCATGGCCGCTCACCTCCAGCCCACCCTCGATGCCGACGAGACCGATGAGAGGCAGTGGCGAGCGCACCGTCACGATGGCGGCCGGATGCCCGAGATAGCTGCCGTAGCTGGCCGTGACGTCCTGCGCGTAGCCGGGCCCCAACGCGGTGGACACCAGATCGCGCGTGCGCTCGATGCCGTCGGCGAGGCTGTTATCGGCCAGAGCGCCGAAGCGGGCACCCTCGGCGGCGGCATCGATCACGGTGTTGCGAATATGCAGGGCGAGACCCAGCTGGATGACGGACAGCGTCAGCACCGTCAGTAGCGCGCCGACCATGACGAACTCGGCAGCCGCCGAGCCCGCGTCACTGCGCCAGTGACAAGCACTCCACCTAGAAGCCAACGACCCGGTCGATCGCCTGCTTGAAGACGGAGCTGAGCGCCGGCCCGGCCATCGCCCAGATGATGATCACCAAACCTGCGGTCATGAGGGTAATCAAGACCCATCCAGGCACATCACCGCGGTCGTCGTGAAGTCGTTTCATGCCGCCATTCTTGGCGGGCGCGCGCCTACGAGCGCGGGTTATCCACAGCGGCGAGAATCGCCTGCGCCAGCTCCGCCGGCTTCGTCAGCTGCGGCCAGTGCCCGGTGGGCAGATCGACGAGCTCGTAGTCCTTGATGGCGGCGAGCTCGGCAGCGAAAGGGATGCCTGCGGCAATCCACTCGCGCATCTGATCCGCGGGGAACTCGCAGCAGATCACCGTGACCGGCACGTCGTAGCGACGCGGGTCTACGAGCTGCTGCAGGTCGTTGGCGACCCCCGCGGGCTCGGGCACGGCGATCGAGCGAAAGTTGGCGCGCAGGCCCTCGTCGAGGTCGACCAGGTCCTCTTCGCCGAAGACCGACCAGTCGGGCAGTGGAATCTCGCCGTTGACCACCGGCAACTCATCGTTGATGTGGTCGCCGTCGCCGAGCGGCCCGCTGTCGACATACACGACGCGGGCAATCGCATCCGGTCGCTGGTCAACGACGCCGTGTGCGATCGCACCACCGCCGCTGTGACCGACGAGCATGACGCCCGAGGGAAGCGTGTCGACAAAACGGACGACCGCCGCGACGTGGTCAGCGAGCCCGATGCCGGAGCGGTCGGCGTCGAGGGACTCCTTGCCAGGCAGGGTCAGCGCATGAACCGTATGACCTGCCGCGGTCAGCGCTGGCAGCACCTCGCCCCACGAATCGCCATCGAGCCAGAATCCGGGGATGAGTACGAGATGGGTCATTCTGTGACGATATCGCGCGCGGCCGACACTACGAGTTGGCTCGGCGTCCGCGCGCGATGAGCACCAGCGCGCCACCAGCCAGCAGCGCCAGAGCCCCACCAACAACGACCGGCGTCGCCTCGGTTCCCGTGGCCGCCAGTGCGAGCACCTGAATCGCGGATGCCGCCACGAATCCCGAGGTCGCCCCGGTCAGCTGAAAAGTGTGGCTGCCCGCGGGCAGACCTGTCGGAGCGGCGAAGCTTCCGGACACCACGCCGAGAGCATCGGCCTGGAACCAACCCGCGAAGACGGGAACGGAGTAGATCGTCGCGTAGACGTTCTCGTAGGGCAGGAATCCGCTGGCGCTGAACTCGACGCGACCCTCGGACGAGACCTGCGCAGGAATCTCGACGGGGGCATCCGGAGTGGCCTCCGGCGCCGGCGGAAGTGCCGGCGGCGCGGTGGGCAGCGCCGGGCTGTCCTCGCGCACCGAGTACGAGATGCCGCTGAAGAGGTAACCGAGGTCGAGGGTGGCCGGCGCCGCGGCCGCGGTCACGTAGCCGATGCCGTCCGGGCTCGGGGCGCTCGACGAGGTCTTGAACGAGATGGAGTCGACCGAGTTGTCGCCGCCCGTGCCGGCGATCGCGGAGTAGGTCTCCCAGGTGGTCACGCCGGAGCCGCCCGAGACGAGGATGCCGTCAACGTAGACGTCGAAGGTGTCGGCCCGGCCTGCGAGGAACATGGTGACGACACGAATGGTGTGCGGTTTCGTGGCATCGACAGTCGTGAAAACGGCGGAGCGCCACTGGGCAACGTCGGCCGACGTCGCCCCGTACGGCACCCAGTACGAGCCGACCTCGAGTCCGGTGGCTCCGTGACGCAGGTTGACGACACCGCCGTACCGGGAGGCACCGTCGATGGCGACGTCAACGCCCAGCCCCGGCTGCAAGGCACCAGTTGCCGATGCGACGGTGAAGGTGACGTCGAAGGTGTTCGCGGTCGCGCTCGTCGACGGCTCTCCCGCGGAAGCGATGAGCGGCGAGGTCAAGTGTGTTCCCCCGCCCTTGACGGTGCTATTGGAGAACTGCAGGCTGCGTCCGGCCGGGAGCCCCGCATTGGGAAAGCTGGCGTTGTCGACGAGCGCAAAGTCGATGTCGGTGCGCGCACCCACCCAGCCGTTCTGGCCTGCCGGCGACAGCGGCGCGACGGTGTAGCCATCCGCCGTGAAGTCGATCGCGGTACTGGTCGGCAGAGCAGCGGCGCTCACCGACGTGGCGCCAAGCGCCAGGAGCGCTGCTGGCACAAACAGCAGGGCCCCCACTCGCGTTGGCGTAAGCGCGCGTGCAAAATTCACCATCTGATCCCCCGATCATCTATAGCGAAATAATTACACACTGACTCTTTAAAGTCGAGTGGCACTCAGGACTACTGCGTGAGCTCGTCCATCATGCGGTCGAGTTCGCCGAGCGCCAGGCTGAGGTGCCCCTCCCCCTCAAGGATCCTGACCTTCGCCTGCGGAAGGTGGCGCGAGAACCACTCCCCGTGCGACGGCGGAACCATGAGGTCGGCGGTCCCCTGCCAGAGGCTCGTCGGCACGGCGATCTCGCCGAGCTCGAACCCCCAGTCATCGAGAAAGGCGAGGTCGTCGTCGAGCCAGCCGTCAACACCGACGCGCAGCGCTTCGTGGTAGCCGGCGGCGAGGTCCTCGCCGTATTCGTCGCTGAGCACAGCGCGATCAACCTCGGGCAGCAGGCTCGCCATCTCGGTGATGATCTCGGCGGCGGTGGCGTGCTGTAGGCCGGGACGCGCAGCATCCAAATAGGTGCGGATGCGGGCCTCACCGGCCGCTGCCTCACCAAACTCGTCAAGGTTGTCCTGCCCCATCCCCGCCAGAAAGTCGAGGTCAGATTCCCCGCTCGGCGCAACACCGGCGATGACGAGGGCTGCCTTGACCCCGTCGAGGCGTGCGGCGCAGGCCAGCGTGTGCGGCCCTCCTCCAGACCAGCCGGCGACGTAGCTCTCGGTGGCGCCGATGGCGGCGAGCACTGCCGCGGTGTCATTCACGACGTCGACAACGCGGCGACCCTGCTGACGGCTCGATGCTCCGTAGCCCGCGCGCGAGAAGGTGACGAGGCGGAGCCCCCGGGCATGCGCGGCACGCTCAATCGATCGGGCTGGCAGAACCGACCCGGGCGTTCCGTGGTGAAAGACGAGCGGCGTGCCGCCGTCAGGACCGCTCACGCGGTAGTCGAGCTGGCGTCCGTCGGGGAGCGTGAGGATCATGCTTCATCTTGCCCCACTACTTCAGGTGAGCGCTTCTTGTCGCGCACGACGCCATGCGCCGGCGACCCAGAGCGCGAACGCGAAACCCGGAATGCCGCCGAGGACAAGAACTGCGGCAGCAAGTATGGGCGAGGATCCCCCGGCGAAAATCACGACAGTAGGTACGCTCACGACGGCGCCTCCGGCGATCGCGCCGATGAGGACCGCGACTACTTCTCGACGGAGGCCCCGGCGCGGGCGCGAGACGATGAGCCATGAGACCCACGCGCTGAGCAGCGGGATGCCGCCACCAACCAGACCGACAAGCGCCCCACTGATCAGCAGGAAGAAGAGGACACTCATGAGGGTGCCGGGGGCCGTTATAGACCACGTTCTAAACAGGGCGAACGGCACCACGATACCGGCGAGGGCGCCTGCCCCGATGTGAAGCTTGGACGCACTCCCCCACGGCACGCGAGGCGCGAGCGATACGCTGCCCACCGGCTGTTCCGCGACACCCGGGGTGAGCGGCCGTGCGGCGTACCGCGTCACTTCCGGATCGTCAGACACAGACCGATCTTATGGTCAGGTCAGAACCCGAGGTGCGGCACCGCGCAGCACGTCAGGTCGATCTTCTCTGGTGCGTTATCTGGCCGAACCGAGACTCAATGGTTACTTCCTCGTGACTCGCCGGGACAGGGATGCCTCATAGCCTGATCGCATGAGGATGAGACGCGCGATCTTGATGGGCGTCACGTGTATCGCGGTCACCGTCTCTCTGACCTCCTGCTCGCCCGGCATCCCGGTCGCGTATCACGTGACCGAGGACGCGATCGATATCGCCTTCTGCGACGAGTTCTCTGCGACCTCGATGGAGATTGACTTCGGCAGATACGGAGAGTCGCTGTATTCCATTGCGCTGCAGTCTGCGACAGGACCCGAGGTGCAGTTCGGCGACGGCGTGCCGATCTCGAGGTCGATCGACGGCTGGACTTTCACGTCAGACTCCGACGCGATCCCAAAGAATTGGGAGCGAATCGACTTCACCTTCTATGACGCCTACGGCGAGTACGCGGGCGGCGAGTACCTTTTCCGGAGTGACGTGAAGACCTCCGATTGGGCGTGGACGGAGGGCTTCAACATCATTGATCCCCAGTGCCAGGTGGACCTCGGCTAGAACCCCAGCTGCAGCACCATGATCCCTGGGAAGATCGCGAACGCAACGGTCGTCGGCAGAATCAGGAAGACCAGCGGCACGAGCATCGCCACCTCTTTACGGCCCGCCGACTCGATGAGCTCGCGCTTCGCCTGATCCCGGGAGTCCTGCGCCTGCGCCCGCAGCACCTCGGCGAGGGGCGTACCGCGCTCGAGCGCGACGGTCAGCTGCTCGACGAAGCGGGTGAAGGGCGGCAGGTCGAGCGCGGTCGCGGTCGCTGCGAGCGACTCTGCGAAGGGAACGCCGGTCGCCACCTCCCCAACCACGAGGGCAAGCTCGCGGGCCAGCTCGCCGCGACTGATGCGGGCGATGCGGCGCACCGCATCCAGCATTCCCTCGCCGGCCGAAAGACTGAGCGTCAGAAACTCGAGCACGGTGGGCAGCTCGCTCGCCATGCGGGCCAGTCTCGCTTTCGCCTGCCGCTGCAGCAGGTAGTCGCGCAGCGCGAAGCCACCGACGGAAAACAGGATGACGATGACCACCTGGGCGACGAGAGGCAGCGGCTGGGCGCGGCCCGCTGCAATCGCGAGCACGACTCCGACGGCGCCGCCGATCGCGGCGTAGACCAGCTGCCGCGAGCGGAAGTCGGGCACCGTCATGCTGCTTCCCGCCTGCCGCAACCGTCGAGAGGCAGTCTCGGACCCGCCTGCCAGCCGGCCTACGAGGTCGACGAGCGGGGCGACAAACACCCCGAGCACCGGCAGCGGATCGCTGGGACGCCGGGTGACGATCGCGCGCGCATCCGGCGAGACATCTTGCACGTAGGGAGCGACACGGGAGGTCAACTTGGGGCGGCCGAGAGACGGCACGAGGCTCAGCAGCGACCAGAGACCGAGGCCGAGGCCCAGCCCGCACGCGATGCCGAGGGCAACCATGGAACTCATCGAAACCACCGCCGCTCTTCGGGGATGTGGCCGATCGCGATCATGATTCGGTACGCGACCACGGTGACGACCAGCCCCGCGATGACGAGGGCAGCGCCAGCGGAGGAGTTGTAGGCGGCGGCAGCCTCTGGGCGGGTGGCGAGCAAGAGCAGCACGATCCACGGGGCAGCGACGCCGAGGCGAGCCGCATTCACCACCCACGACTGGCGCGCTTCGACCTCCGACAGCAGCGCGGATTCCTGCCGAAGGTAGCTGGCGAGGTTGCGCAACACGGTTGTCAGCTCGCTGCCGCCGACCTCGCGCGACATCCGCAGCGTTTCTAGGATGCGGTCCGCCGTCGGGTCGGCAAGGCGGTCCTTGAGTTCTGACACGCACTCCCCGAAGTTGCCGGTCGCTCGATAGTCGGCCCCGAAAGTGGCGAAGGCATCACGCGTGGCTACCGGCCCGGTCACGGCGAGGCTGCTCAAGCTGTCGGGAAGGGACTGACCGGATCGCACGGCTGAGACGAGCTGGTCGACCACGTCGGGCCACACCATCCTTGCTATCCGTCGCCGCCGCGAGGCCCGCAGGGTGATCACCACCCACGGCAACGCGAGGCCGACGAGGCCGGCCGCGAGCGCGAGCGGCACGACCGGCAGCAGCGCGAAGGTCACCGCGATCGCGAGCGCTGCAGACACCACGGACACCACCAGCACGGTTGCCATGGACACGCGCGCGAGCCCGGCCTGCGCCAGAATCGCGGCGGTGCGCGATGCGGTCGGTGTCGAGGGGCCGGACGTCGCGGGCCAGAGCACCGGCGCGAAGGCGAGCAGCAGGCCCGCGCCGAGCAGCAGGCCGAGGGCGAGCGTCATGGGGCGATCCCGCTGAGAAAGGCGGGCACGTCGAAGCCCGCTCGACGAAACTTGCCGACCCGACCGGGCTGCTCTCCGGTCGCCTCGAGCCGGTTGTTGCGCAGCTCGAACAGGATGCTCGCTTCGATCTGCCCGGCAACCACCCGCCCGCTCGGTGCCGCAATCTCGACCACTCGGCGCCGTCCCTCCTTGGTCAGCTCGCAGTGGACGACCACATCGATGGATGCCGCGACCGTCGGCACCACGAAGGACGAGTCGATGTTGCGACCCGCGAGCAGCGGAAGAGTCGATAGCTTGATGAGCGCGTCGCGCGCGCCATTGGCGTGGATGCTCGACATGCCGGGCAGCCCGCTGTTGAGCGCAATGAGCAGGTCGAGCGACTCCGCCTCGCGCACCTCGCCGACAACGAGGCGGTCGGGCCGCATGCGCAGCGCTTCCTTGATGAGCCGCCGCAGGGTGATCTCGCCGACGCCCTCGAGGGAGGGCTGGCGGCACTGCATCGCCACGTGATCGGGCGCGCCAAGGTCGAGCTCGAAGGTCTCTTCCACCGTCACGATGCGCTCCCCCGGCCGCACCGCGCTGAGCAGTGAGTTGAGCATGGTCGTCTTGCCGCTCTGCGTCGCGCCCGAGACGAGGATGTTGCACCCCGACAGCACAGCGACCCGCAGAAACTCCGCGGCCGGCTGCGACAGCGACCCGAGCTCGACGAGGGTTCCCAACGAGCGGATGCGCGACGCAAACTTTCTGATGTTCACTGCCCAGTGGCGGCTGGTGACATCCGGGATCACCACGTGCAGTCGCGACCCGTCGGGCAGCGAGGCATCAACAAACGGAGAGCTCAGATCAACGCGTCTGCCGGAGCTCTGCAGCATGCGTTCGACCAGGTCGCGCACCTCGTTCTCGCCAAGCACGACGGTGGTGAGCTCCGGCACCCCGTTGCGAGCGACGAAGACCCGGTCGGGCGCGTTGATCCAGATCTCCTCGATCGACTCATCGTCGAGAAACCTCTGCAGCGAGCCAAAGCCGGTGAGGGTGGCGACGATCTGCCGTGCGGCCGACGCCTCGTCGCTCAGCGCCGGAACCGAGCCGCCGAGCGCCCGCTCGCTGTAGGCGCGCACCTCATCGCGAACGAAGCGGTCGACGAGCTGCGGCTCGGCGCCGACATCCACGCCCTCGCGGCGCACACGCTCGCGCACCTGCTCGGTGATAAGGGTGAGGGCGGTGGGCACGGGGCCATTGTCGGCACGCGGCTGCGGCATCCGTGCGGTTTATCCACAGCTAGCTGGGTGCGAAGCGCTCCACGGTGATGCCGACGGAGTCGAACTCGTGCAGCACCGTTCCCGCGACCGGGCTCTGTGCGGTGATGTAGAAGAGTCCCGGCCAGGCGAGCGCGGCGATCGGCGGCCCGTCGGGGTCGGGGTTGGCGAGGGTGACGCCCGCTTCGACAGCCAGATCTCGGCCGACGTGAAAGGGCAGCCCGACAACACTCGGCACGACTACCTCTCTGCGCATGCCCCATTCTCTATCGAGACCCCCTCGCTGCGATCACTAAACTGGACACACCCACGGGAGTGGTGAAATTGGTATACACGCAGGATTTAGGTTCCTGTGCCGCAAGGCGTGAGGGTTCGAGCCCCTTCTCCCGTACTCAGCGATTTTTCGAGCCTCACCTAGTACCCTGATCGCAGCACCTTGGCCGCCGCCGATTGCAACGGCAACCGACGACTGGAGACCCCATCTTTCACGCAGGACTGATCCCCTTCCTCGACCCAGCCGAGCTCATCAATGCGGCCGGCCCGTGGGCTCTTCTGGTGGTCTGCCTCATCGTCTTCTCTGAGACCGGGCTTCTCGTCGGCTTCATCCTCCCCGGCGACACGCTGCTCATCATCACCGGCCTTCTCACCTTCACCGGAACCATGACGGATGAGCCGGCCGGCATCCAAATTCCGATTCTGCTCGTCTGTCTCGCGATCGGGCTCGCAGCCTTCGTCGGCGGCGAGGTCGGCTACCTCATCGGGCGCAAGCTGGGCCCGCGCGTGTTCGAGCAGAAGGAGAGTGGCTTCTTCAGCAAGGCGAACGTGATGCGCACGAATGCGTTCTTCGAGCGCTTCGGCGGTCTGGCCGTCATCGTGGCCCGGTTCGTTCCGGTGGTACGCACCTTCGCCCCCGTTGCTGCCGGTGTGGGCCACATGGACCCGCGCAAGTACTCGCTCTACAACCTCATCGGTGCCGTCATCTGGGGTGCGGGCCTTACCTTCGCCGGCTTTCTGCTTGGCTACATCCCCCCGGTCGCGCACTTCGTCACCGAGTACATCGACCTGATCCTGCTCGGTGCGATCGCCATCGCTGTCGTGCCGACCGTTTACCACTACATCAAGGCGACACTGAAGGCACGCAAGAACCGTAACGCCGACCTGCCGTCGAGCGACGATCTGGTGCTCGACAAGTCGCTGTTCGACCAGGACAAGGCGAACGACGCGAAGTAGCTAGCGCTTCTCGATCGCGGTGCGAGCCTGCTGGGCCGCGCGGCGCACGTCGATCTCCGGGTCGGCGAACAGCTTGGCGAGCAGCTCGAGATCATCGGCACTGCCGACCTCGCCGAGCGCTCGTGCCGCGGCCGCGCGCACCCGTGCGGTGTCGTCGGTGAGCAGCTCGCGCAGGTACTCCGCGGCCGGCAGATGGCGAGCCGCGGCGACGCGGGTGCACATTTCACGCACGCGCCAGGCACGGTTCTGCAGTCCGGCGAGCACAGCATCCGTTGCGGTGTCGTTCCAGGCGTAGAGCAGCACGCGTGCGCCCCAGACCTCGGGCCAGTAGAGCGGCGGGGCGCCGTCGAGCAGCCCCTGGGCGTGGGTGCCGCCGGCGACGAGCAGAAACTCCTCACCGACGTTGAATCCGGCGAGAAGGGCGATCGCGCGTTCGACGACGACGTCCTCGCCGAGAGTGGTGACCGCGTCGGCGACGCGCGTGGCTGGGGTGTCTTCAGAAGTCATTGCGCTGGCAACTCTACGGGAGAGATCCAGATCGCCCCGAGGGCCGACTCGCCGAGCCTCTCGAGAGCATCATCGACGATGACCGTGCTGTGCAGCGTGATCGACTCGGCGTCGAGCATGCGAAGCACACGCGGGTCACGGTCGCTCACCCGCACCACCGTGCCGATGGTGCCCGCCGGGGCGTCGCGCAGCAGCACGGCGACCGGGGAGGTGATGCGGCCATCACGGGTCGGAATCGGGTCACCGTGCGGGTCGCAGGTGGGGTGTCCAAGCTGCTCGTCGATGGCATCGAGCAGCCGATCGCTCAGCGCATGCTCGAGCACCTCGGCCTCGTCGTGCACCTCATCCCACCGGTAGCCGTGGGTCTGCACGAGCCAGGTCTCGATGATTCGGTGGCGACGCAGCATGCGCAGCGCGAGCGCCGTGCCGTCGGCGGTCAGGGTGATGGCGCCGTAGCGCTCGTGCTCGGCCAGGCCCTGCGCGACGAGCTTCTTGACCATCTCGGTCACCGACGAGGCGGCGAGACCGAGCCGGGCGGCGAGGGCATTCGTGGTGATCGGCTCGCTCTGCCACTCGGTGTGGGCGTAGATGACCTTGACGTAGTCCTCGATCGCGGTCGGGTTCGCCATCAGCCGATCACCACCAGCACTATGAGCAGCACGTTGATGACCACGATGGCGGCGGTGCTGACCCACCCCGACCACTTGAGCCAGGGGCGGTTCGCGAACTCCCCCATGAGCTTCGTCGAGCTTGCCAGCGCTACCAGCGGAATCAGCGCAAACGGGATGCCGAAGCTCAGCACCACCTGGCTGAGCACGAGCGCGGTCGTCGGGTCGATGCCCGCGGCAAGCACGGCGAGAGCCGGAATGAGGGTGACGAGCCGGCGCGCCAGCAGCGGAACGCGCAGCTTCAGCAGCCCACCCATGATCGCGGAGCCCGCGTAGGTGCCGACACTCGTCGACGCGAGACCGGATGCGAGCAGCCCGATCGCGAAGATGACACCGATGGTGGGACCGAGGGCGGTCACAATCGCGGCGTGGGCTCCCTCGATGCTGTCGGTGCCATCCACCCCGCCGAGCGCGGCGGCAGCCAAGAGCAGCATGGAGATGTTGATGGCGCCGGCGAGCAGAAGGGCGAGGCCGACATCCACGCGGGTGGCGCGCAACAGGGTGCGGATGCGTCCCACATCCTCGGTGACGCCGTGGCGGTCGCGGGCGAGGGCGGAGTGCAGGTAGATGACGTGGGGCATGACTGTCGCACCGAGCATGCTGGTCGCCAGCAGCACGGAGTCGGTGCCCTCGAAATGCGGGAACAGACCCCCGGCGAGCGCCGGTCCGTCGATCTCGGTGAAGAAGAGCCCGCTGACGAAGCCGACGAGGATCACGCCGAGCAGGGTGATGATCACGAGCTCGAAGCTGCGCTGGCTGCGGTGTGACTGCACGAGAAGCAGCAGCATGCTGGCTACACCGATGATCACGCCGCCCAGCAGCAGCGGGATGCCGAAGAGCAGGTGCAAAGCGATGGCCCCGCCGATCACCTCGGCGATATCGGTCGCGGCCGCGACCAGCTCGGCCTGAACCCAGTAGACGCGGCGCGGCCCGGTTCGCAGCCGCTCCCCCAGCAGCTCGGGCAGGGAGCGCCCGGTGACGATGCCCAGCTTGGCCGACTGGTACTGCACGAGCACGGCGATGACGTTGGCGAGCACGAGCACCCAGAGCAGCAGGTAGCCGTAGCGGGCGCCCGCCGTCAGGTTCGCGGCGACATTGCCGGGGTCGACATAGGCGATGGCTGCGACAAAAGCGGGGCCGAGAAGAAAGAGCGGCGACGCTTTTTTAGGCACACCGAAATCTTATCGGTGCACAGCCTCCTCGTGGGCAGCGTGCTCCTCGGGCTCGATCTGGAAGGTCGAGTGCTCCACGTCGAAGTGCCCGGCCATGCAGGTGCCGAGCTCGTCGAGCAACTGACCGGTTCCGCCGGTCTCGAACAACTGCTTCGAGACGACAACGTGCGCGCTGAACACGGGAGCCCCGCTGGTGATCGCCCACACGTGCACATCGTGCACGTCGATCACCCCGGTCGCGCCGAGCAGGTGCTCCCGAATCTCTGCGACGTTCATGTTCGCGGGCACCGCCTGGCTGAGCACGTGGAACACGTCGCGCAGCAGGCTGATCGCCCGCGGAATGATGAGGCCGGCGATGACGAGCGAGGCGATCGCATCCGCCTGGCTGAAGCCGGTTGTGAGAATGACGACGCCCGCGACCACCGCGGCGATCGAGCCGAACAGGTCGCCGAGCACTTCAAGGTAGGCGCCGCGCATGCCCATCGTCTTCTCGCCACCGCGAAGCACGAGCAAGACGGCGACGTTCGCCAGCAGTCCGACGCCGGCGACGATGAGCATCGGCACGCCGAGCACCTCGCTCGGCTCGAACAGCCGCTGCACGCCCTCGATCGCGACGTAGACCGCGACGCCGAGCAGAATCAGACCGTTGGCCAGCGCCCCGAACACCTCGGCGCGCTGGTAGCCGAAGGTCTGCCGGTCGGTCGCAGGTCGCGCGGCGATGCCCAGCGCAACGAGGGCGATCACGAGGCCGAGGAGGTCGCTGAACATGTGGCCGGCGTCCGCGATGAGGGCGAGAGACCCCGCGAGGAGGGCACCGATGAGCTCGACGATGAGGAAGGCCGCCACGATCGCGATCGCGATCGACAGGCGAACGCGGTTCGTCATCCCATGGTCATGGTCGTGGCTCATATTTCAAGGCTACGGGCGTTTCGCCGCAACCCGCCTAGATAGGAATGAGTGCCGTTATCAGCTCGCGCTCCCGCTCGGCGCTGAGGCCGAGCGTCGGGCGATCGGGGCGCTGGGGAGCCACCCCGCCGATCGACCGCAGCCAGTCCCAGGTGTCGGCGACCGTCTCGGAAAGGGGGCGGATGCTAAGACCGGCCGCCATCGCGCGCGACACGTCTGCCTCGTGCATGGACTCGTGGTCTTCTCCCGCCGGGATCCAGATCGGCAGGTCCATCCAGGGCTCCACCCCCGCGGCCACCAGCTTCTCGGGGTCGGCCCAGTGGATCACCCCGTCGCCGCCCGTGGCCGCCGTCGCGAGCGCAAGCAGCTCGCCGAGCGTGGTTCGCCCCGGCTCGTTGACGATGCTGTACTCCCCCGGCTCGGCGCTGAGGCTGAAGGCGGCGAGGTCGCGTGCGTCGACGTACTGGAAGGTCTGGTCGGCGGGGCCTGGCGCGAGAATGTCGCCGCCGCGGGCGATGCGCGTCAGCCAGTAGGGCAGCCGCCCGATGTTCTCCCACGGGCCGAGAATGAGCCCGGGGCGCGCGATCACGGCTCGGTTCCCGACGGCATCGAGCACGGCAAGCTCGGCGCCGCGCTTGGTGCGCGCGTAGTCGTCGAACACCGTGTCGTCAGGGTTGGCCTCGACGAACGGAGAATCCTCGGTCGCCAGTCGCGGCGTGGGCCACGCGTGCACCGAGCGGCTCGAGATGTAGACGTAGCGACCCGCGTCGATCGATCGGGCGGAGTCGCGCACCACCCGCGGCTCCCACGACCAGGTGTCGGCGACGACGTCGAAGGCCCGCTGGTCGAGCCGGCCGAGACCCGCCCGTCGGTCACCGATAACGGACTCCACGCGCGGGTCGGCCTCGCGACTCCCCCGATTGAAGGTGGTGACCTCCCACCCGCGCGCGAGACCCTCCTCGACGAGGGCGCGTCCGACGAACTCGGTTCCCCCGAGCACAAGCAGCTTCATGGCCTCAGCCAAGCGCAGCCGACAGACGATAGCCACCGTTTTCGCTGAGGGCAGATGTGACCAATGGCCCTGCTATCGCACCCGAGCCGCGCGACAATGGCCTCATGGCAGTCATTGAGAACTCCAAGGTCGCAATCATCGGCGCGGGAGCCGTCGGCTCGTCGATGGCGTATGCCGCGCTCATTCGTGAGTCGGCGCGGGAGGTGGCGCTCTACGACATCCAGACAGAGAAGGTCGAAGCCGAGGTGCTCGACCTAGCCCACGGCACCCAGTTCACCGGCTCGTCGCGCATCACCGGCGGCAGCGACCTCGACGTGGTGGCCGGGTCCAACGTGGTGGTGATCACGGCGGGAGCGAAGCAGCACCCAGGACAGTCGCGCCTCGACCTGGTCGGTACCAATGTCGGAATTCTCACCGAGCTCATGCCGAAGCTCGTTGAACGCGCCCCCGAAGCCGTCTTCGTTCTCGTCTCGAACCCATGCGACATCCTCGCGGTTGTCGCTCAGCGGGTGAGCGGACTGCCCGCCTCGCGGGTCTTTGCCTCTGGCACGGTTCTCGACTCGTCGCGGCTCCGCTGGCTGCTCGCGGAGCGCGCGGGCGTCTCGACCTCGAGCGTGCACGCCATGATCGTCGGCGAGCACGGCGACTCGGAGTTTCCGCTGTGGTCGCAGGCTCGCATCGGTCCGGTGCCCATTCTCGACTGGCAGCCGGCCAACGCTGCGCCGTTCGCTGCCCCCGAGCTCGATCAGATTGCGGATGACGTCAAGAACGCCGCCTACCGCGTGATCGCCGGCAAGGGCGCGACCAACTACGCGATCGGGCTCAGTGGGGCGCGCATCATCGAGGCCGTGCTGCGGGACGAGGGGGCCATTCTGCCGGTGAGCTCGGTGCTGCAGGACTACCGCGGCGTCTCGGGCCTCGCGCTCTCGGTGCCGAGCGTCGTGGATGCGAGCGGTGTCTCGCAGGTCATCGACGTGCCGCTCTCGGCCCACGAGGAGCAGCTGTTCGCGCGCTCGGCTCACGCGCTGCGAGAGACGCTCGACGCATTAGCTCTGAACTAGCTCGTCGGCGCGAGTACCCAGGCACGGTCATACACGCCTTGTTCGAACACCATGTCCAGTTGCGCCGCGTCGCGGCCCAACTCGATGGGGTGAGTGAGGGGCACGCCGTCCCGCATACACGGGTCGAAGTACTTTGGCTCGGCCATGATGTCCCCGGCTTGGTTGTACTCACGCACAATCTCGTCGCCTTTCATAAATGAGATCAGCGGTAGCCCATATGCATCACCGCAGTGAATAACGGCGCGGTCCCAGTCGCCGTCGATCACCGCATCCAGATCGAGTGTGGTCTCTCTCGTCTCGTCGCCAGTTGGCAACGCGATCCTGATCGCATCACCAAGTCGGTCGTTGTCCGAGAGAAACCACCCGCCCCGGTAGCCGATCACAAAAAGCACAAGCGCGACAAGAATTACGCCACAGGCAACGAGGAGCGCTTTCACCTGCTCTCGCCGAGCAGCTCCGCCCGCACAATCGGCATCAGCTCAGCGAACGCCAGCGCCCGGTGGCTGATCGCGTTCTTCTCGTCGGGGCGCAGCTCGGCCGAGCTCACCGACAGGCCGGCCGGTTTGAAGATGGGGTCGTAGCCGAAGCCGTTCGGACCGGCCGGCTGCTCGAGAACCGTGCCCTCCCACTCGGCCCGCAGCACGTGCTCGGTCTGCCCGCTGACGAAGGCCGCCGCACACACGAAGGCGGCATCGCGGTTGGCCTCGCCCCGCAGGTTCTGCAGCAGCAGGGCGACGTTGTCGGCATCCGACCGCGTTCCTGCATACCGCGCGGAGTGGATGCCGGGGGCACCACCCAAAACCGCAACCGCAATACCCGAGTCGTCGGCAATCGCGGGCAGTCCGGTGTGCGCTGCCGCCGCCCGTGCTTTGATCAGGGCATTCGCCTCGAAGGTCTCGCCGTCTTCGACCGGCTCGGGGCCGTCGTAGGCCACGAGCTCGATTCCGTCGAGCGATGGGCCGAGAATCTTGCGCAGCTCCTCGACCTTGTGCGCGTTGTGCGTGGCGAGTACGAGCTTCATGCGCTCAGGGTGGAAACCTGCAGGGCGGTCAGGTCAGCGGCCCCGCCGAGGGCGAGGTCGAGCAGGCTGTTGAGCTCATTGCGGTCGAAGGGCGCCGCCTCTGCCGTGCCCTGCACCTCGACGAAGAGGCCGCGGCCAGTGACAACGACGTTCATGTCGGTCTCGGCGCGGGAATCCTCGGTGTAGGCCAGGTCGAGCATCGGCACGCCGTCGATGATGCCGACGCTGACCGCGGCCACCGAGTCGATGAGCGGGGTCGCGTTCTTGCCGATGAAGCCCTTGCCACGGCCCCACTCGATGGCATCGGCGAGCGCGACGTAGGCGCCGGTGATCGCGGCGGTGCGGGTGCCGCCGTCAGCCTGCAGCACGTCGCAGTCGATGACGAGGGTGTTCTCGCCGAGTGCCTTCGTGTCGACGATGGCACGCAGTGAGCGGCCGATGAGGCGGCTGATCTCGTGGGTGCGACCGCCGACGCGGCCCTTGACGGCTTCGCGGTCCATGCGGTCGTTGGTGCTGCGCGGCAGCATGGCGTACTCGGCGGTGACCCAGCCCTTGCCCTTGCCGGTCAGCCAGCGGGGAACGCCGTTGGTGAACGACGCGGTGCACAGCACCTTGGTTCGGCCGAAGCTGATGAGCGCGGAGCCCTCGGCCTGGTCACTCCAGCCGCGCTCGATGGTTACCGGGCGAAGTTCGTCAGCCTGTCGGCCGTCGATGCGAGTCATGAGTGCTCCTTAGGGAGGGTGATGGCGCCGGTCTCAACGAGATCGACGGTGGTGACTTCGGGTCCGAGAAAACGGGAGGCGAGACGCAGAAACTCGTCTTTGCTGTCGCCCGTCGCCTCGAAGGTGTAGGTGGCCTTGCCCGGGGCGGTGCGCTCTAGGCCGTGCTTGACGAGGGTGCGGTAGACGTCGAAGGCGGTCTCCTCCGCGCTGCTGACGAGGGTGACCTCCTCGCCCATGACGTACTGGATCGCGCCGGCCAGCAGCGGGTAGTGCGTGCAGCCGAGAACGAGGGTGTCGACGTCGGCGTCCTTGAGCGGTGCAAGATACTGCTCGGCCGTCTCGAAGAGCTCGGCGCCGCTCGTTACGCCCGCCTCGACGAACTCGACGAAGCGCGGGCAGGCGGCGGTGAAGATGTCGAGCTGGGCCGCGGCGAAGGCGTCTTCATAGGCGAGTGACTTCACCGTGCCGACGGTGCCGATGACGCCGACGCGCTTGTTGCGGGTCTGCCGCACCGCGGCGCGAACAGCGGGCTGGATGACCTCGACAACCGGAATTCCGACGTAGCGCTCGCGGGCATCCCGCAGCATTGCCGCACTGGCCGTGTTGCACGCGATGACGAGCGCCTTGACGCCCTGGGCAACGAGGTCGTCCATGACGTCGAGGGCGTACTGCCGCACCTCGGCGATCGGCTTGGGGCCGTAGGGCGAGTGGGCGGTGTCGCCGACGTAGAGCATCGACTCTCGCGGCAGCTGGTCGATGATCGCGCGCGCAACGGTGAGTCCGCCGACACCGCTGTCGAAGACTCCGATCGGCGCATCACTCACGGGCCAAGTTTAGGCTGTCATCGTGACCTCCTCCCTGCTGACGGATCGCTATGAACTGACCATGCTCGACGCCGCGCTGCAGAGCGGGCGGGCGCACCGCCGGTGCGTCTTCGAGGTGTTCAGCCGCCGCCTGCCCGAGGGACGCCGCTTTGGCGTGGTGGCGGGCACCGGTAGGCTGCTCGAACTCATCGAGGATTTCACCTTCGATGCCGACGACCTGGCGTACCTCAGCACGTTCCTCACGCCCGCAACGATCGACTACCTCTCGACGTATCGATTCACCGGATCGATCAGCGGCTACCGCGAGGGCGAGCTGTTCTTTCCGAACTCACCGATTCTCGTCGTGGAGGGAACCTTCGCCGAGGCGGTGATTCTCGAGACGCTCGCTCTCAGCGTGCTCAACTACGACAGCGCCGTGGCCAGCGCAGCAGCCCGCATGGTCGCGGCCGCCGACGGGCGACCGCTCGCCGAGATGGGTTCGCGCCGCACCGGCGAGCGCAGCGCGGTGGCCGCTGCCCGCGCCGCCTACATCGCCGGATTCGGGGCCACGTCGAATTTGCAGGCAGGCCTCGACTGGGGCATCCCGACCATGGGAACAGCAGCACACGCCTTCACGCTCCTGCACGACTCCGAGGAGGAGGCCTTCCGGGCGCAGGTGGCCGCGCTGGGCAGCGGCACGACCCTGCTCGTCGACACCTACGACATCCCCACCGCCGTTGACTTGGCGGTCAAGGTGGCCGGTACCGGCCTCGGAGCCGTGCGCATCGACTCTGGCGATCTGCCCGTTCTGGTGCAGCAGGTGCGCGACCAGCTCGATGCGCTCGGCGCGGTGAACACGAAGATCACCGTCACCAATGACCTCGACGAGTTCACGATCGCGGCGCTGAGGGCGGCCCCTGTCGACTCCTACGGTGTTGGCACCTCGGTAGTCACCGGCTCCGGACACCCCGCCAGCGGCATGGTCTACAAACTGGTCTCGCACGAGACCGACAACGGCGAGTGGGTGTCGGTTGCCAAGAAGTCCGTCGACAAGGCGACGGTGGGCGGCCGCAAGTTTCCCGAGCGCACTCTGGTCAACGGTGTGGCCACCGCAGAGACGATCCACGTGGGCGAGCCCGGCGACTCTGGACGCGACCTGCTCGTTCCCCTCGTCACCAACGGCACGACGGATGCCGCAGCCGTCGGCCGGGCCGGAACGGCCGCGGCCCGCGCACACCACGCGGCTGCAATCGCGGAGCTGCCGCCTGCGGCGCTCAGCCTTGGACGGGGCGAGCCCGCCATCCCGACCGTCTACCGGTAGCTACTTGAGCTTCTCGTAGATCTCTTTGCAGGTTGGGCACACCGGAAACTTCTCTGGGTCGCGCGACGGGGTCCACAGTTTTCCGCACAGGGCACGCAGCGGCTTGCCGGTGACCATGGACTCCATGATCTTGTCCTTCGGCGCGTAGTGCGAGAAGCGCTCGTGGTCGCCGTCCTCGACGAGCTCCTTGTTGAGAAGCTCCTCAAGCTCGCGGTCGAGAGTGTCGGTTCCGCCGCCGGTGTGGTCAGTATCAGCCATGGCTTAAGCCTACGGCTCAGTTCTTGAGCGCCGCAGCGAGAAGCTCGGAACCTCGGCGGTCAAACACGCGCGCGCCGACGCGCACCCCCACCAGCAGGGCCGTGAGGCCGATCACCAGGCCGAGGCCAAGCGAGACGAGGTGCCAGAAATCGCCATAGAGGAAGCCCAGCACCGCGGCCGCGACTGACGGGGCGGCGAGGAGCAGGATTCCGAAGAACGACAGACCCTGAATCAGTCCAGCGGCATTGCCGCCGGCCTGCGGCTGCGAGAAGGGCGAGTCGCCCGGGCGCACCGCCGGGTAGGGGAATCGGGCCGACATGACGCTCGAGAGCCCCAGACCGATGAACAGGATCGCGAAGCTCACTCCAACGAGCGACGGCAGCACGTTCCAGTCGCCGAAAATGGCAATGCTGATGACCGAGCCGACGAGCACGAGCGGAATGCCAAGGCCTAGCGCGGGCATCAGGCGTCCCCAGCGGTCGTCCCTCCCCCGCGTGCTCGAGGCAATGTGCAGCCAGATCGCCGTGTTGTCGAACGAGACATCGTTGTGCACCGACCACGAGAGGAAAAGGCACATGACCGGCACGGGCAGCAGGGCCAGTGCATCCAGCGGGAGCCCCGCGATGTTCAGCGCCACAATCATCACGGCGGGGACGAGCGGGATGATGACCAGGCTCGTCACATAGCGCGCGTCGCGCGTCCAGTAGGTGATCGAGCGCGCGGCAATCGCACCAATCGGCGTGCGCGGCAGACGGTCGAACCAGCCGAGGCCAAGATACTTCTTGGCCTGCGCCTGACGCTCGGGGGTGACGAGCACGGCGCCGAGCAGCACACGCCACAGGGCGAAGAGGATGAGCACCCAGAGCACCGCGATGGCCAGCTTGGCGTAACCGTCGCCCTGGAGCCCCGCCGCGGCATCCGCGGGGGCCGCCCACGCCGCGCCGAGCGGCGTCCACCCGGCGACATCGGCGATCTTCGTCAGCACCGAGATGCCCTCGCGGGTCCAGTCGACGGATGCCAGAACGGCGATGAGCGGCGACCCGGCGATCAGCAGGGCAACCCCCGCAATCGTCGAGATGTCACGCGAGCGACGGTTGGACAGCAGAAAGCTCGCGAGCGTGGTCGAGATGCGCGACGACAGCAGGCAGGTGATGACGATCAGCACTGCCGAAACCGCCGACAGACCGTATGCGGCGGGATCGCGGCTCCAGGTGGCGGTTTGTCCAATGGCGATGATGGTGATGACGACCGCGGGAACGCTCAGCAGCGAGGCGACACCGATGCTCGTAGCGAGCGTCGTGTTCGAGATGCCGAAAAGCGAGAACCGGCGAGGGTCGAGGATGTCGTCGATGCCAAGCACGAGCGGCAGCAGCGCGAAGACCACGAGCGTGACACTGCCGAACACGATGACGAGGGGGCGTGCAACCTCGACGTCGAAGAAACGGAGGGCGACGAGCATCGCGGCCAGAAAGATCGCCGTGCCGAGCCCGTAGAACAGCCCGAGAATGAGGCCAACCACCTGCCAGGGTGTGCGCCGAAACGAGTTCGACAGCAGCGCGAGCTTCAGTCGGAGAATTTGTGCAACCACTCCAGGCCTTCCGCAGCTCTGCGCCCCCCAGCGAGCTCGACGAAGCGCTCCTCGAGGGTTGCCCCCGCGCGCACATCGGCCATGCGGCCCTGCGCGAGCACGGAGCCGTTGACGATGATCGCGACCGAGTCGCACACTCGCTCGATGAGGTTCATTGTGTGGCTCGAGAGCACGACGGTGCCGCCGGCTTTCGCGTAGCGCTGCAGGATCTCGATGATGTTCGCCGACGACACCGGGTCGACCGATTCGAAGGGCTCGTCGAGCACCAGAAGGCGTGGCGAGTGGATCATCGCGGCCGCGATCGCGATCTTCTTGCTCATGCCAGCGGAGTAGTCGGCGACCAGGCGGTCAAGGGAGTCCTCGAGGCCGAAGGCGGCGGCGAGGTCTGCGCTGCGCGTGCGCACCGCGTTCTTGTCGAGACCGCGAAGAATTCCGGAGTAGTAGAGCAGCTGGCCACCGGTGAGGCGATCGAAGAGGCGCAGCTGGTCGGGAAGCACGCCGAACTTGCGCTTGGCCGCGACCGGATCGGTCCACACGTCGGTGCCGTGAACGGCAACGGACCCCGCATCCGGCTTGAGAAGCCCGGTCACCATAGACAGGGTCGTCGTCTTGCCCGCGCCGTTGGGTCCCACGATGCCGTAGAGCGACCCGACCGCCACCTCCAGGTCGACGCCGGCGACCGCGATGCGGTTGTCAAAGCGCTTCACCAGACCGCGGATAGACAGCGCAACCTCTTTGGGCTTCTGGCGCGCGGCGGCTGGCTTGCGGGCGCGTGGCTTGCGCGCCGGTGCGCGCTCGACGACCTCGGGTTCTACAGGGGTTTGGTCCACGCCCTAACCGTATCAACGCCCGGGAGTTGAGCAGTGCTTCGATCACGAAACGACAACATCCCTCGGCTTTCCCTGCCGTTTACCAGTTGTTTACGTAAGCTTGCCACTGCACAACGGTGTGTACCGCAATGGCCTAACTCGAGGCCGTCATCACCATGAGGAGACCACCGTGACAACGCAGCAGATCGTCATCCTGGCCGCAGGAATGGGCAGCCGTCTCGGCCGCGCCCTGCCGAAGCCGCTGACCGAGCTCGCCGATGGCCGCACCATCATGAAGCAGCAGTTCGACAACATCCACCAGGCATTCGGCAAGAACGCCAAGGTCACGATCGTTGTCGGCTACAAGCTCGAGCACATCATCGAGGCCTTCCCTGAGGCATCGTTCGTGTACAACGAGCAGTACGACCAGACCAACACCTCGAAGAGCCTCATGCGCGCCCTGCAGGCCTCTGCCCCCGGCGGAGTGCTCTGGATGAACGGTGACGTCGTCTTCGACCCCGAGGCCCTCGAGCGCGCAGCCAAGCTCGTTGCCCGCGACCAGTCCTTCGTCTCTGTCAACACCGCCAAGGTGTCGGACGAAGAGGTCAAGTACACGACAGATGCGGAGGGCTACATCAAGGAGCTCTCGAAGCAGGTCGTTGGTGGCCTCGGCGAGGCCGTCGGAATCAACTTCATCTCGCGTGACGACAAGGCCGTGCTGCTTCGCCAGCTCAAGCGTGTCGATGACCAGGACTACTTCGAGCGCGGCATCGAGCTCGCGATCGAGCAGGACAAGCTGCGCATCGAGCCGGTCGACATCTCTGACCTCTACGCGGTCGAGATCGACTTCGCTGAGGACCTGGAGCGCGCGAACCTCTTCGTGTAACAACCGCCCTTACGATAGAGCGTGTGAGTAACAGCGCGCTGGAGCGACCAGCATGGTCCCCGGCAGCGCGGTACCGCCACACACTGTGGCTGCTGACGCGGCGCGATCTGCGGGTGCGGTATTCCACATCCGTTCTCGGTTATTTCTGGTCTATTCTCGACCCGCTGGTCATGGCCGGCATCTATTGGTTCGTCTTCACCCAGATCTTCAATCGCTCGGTCGAGGGCGAAGACCCCTACATCGTCTTCATGCTTCTCGCGCTGCTGCCGTGGACCTGGTTCAACGGCGCCATCTCGGACTCCACACGCGCATTCACCCGCGGGGCGAAGCTCATTCGGTCGACAAAGATCCCGCGTACGATCTGGGTCGCGTCGATCGTCTGCTCCAAGGGCATCGAGTTTCTGGCCAGTCTGCCCGTGCTGGCGATCTTCGCGATCGCCACCGGAGCGCAGCTGCACTGGGAGGCTGTCTTCTTCGTGCTGGCACTGGCGATGCAGTTCGTGCTGACCCTCGGCATCGGCATGATGGTTGCGCCGCTCGTGGTGTTCTTCCGTGATCTCGAGCGTGCGGTGAAACTCGTGCTGCGGTTCCTCTTCTACGCGAGCCCGATCATCTACGGCGTCTCCGCCTACGCGAAGGTTGGCCCGGAGTTTCACTACATCGCGGCCTTCAACCCGCTGAGTGGAATCTTCTCGCTGTACCGCGGCGCGTTCTTTCCCGATCAGCTTGACTGGTTCACCATCGCCATCGGTGCCGTCATGTGCGTGCTGTTCTTCTTCCTTGGCCTGTACGTGTTCAAGCGCAGCGAGCGCGCCGTGCTGAAGGAGATCTGATGGCGACCATTGGCGGCATTACGGTCAGCGACGCGGGAATCCGCTTCCGGCGCAACCGCCGTTCGCGCCGCAACTTCAAGGACCTTTTCGCGGGCCGCAATCGTCGAACCCTCGCGAGCGAGTTCTGGGCGCTACGAAACGTCAGCTTTACCGTCGAGCCCGGTGAGGCAATCGGCGTGGTCGGCCGCAATGGGCAGGGTAAATCGACGCTTCTCAAGCTCGTGGCCGGCGTCATCATCGCGGATGAGGGCACGGTCGATGTGCACGGCGGCGTCGCCCCGCTCATCGAGATCACCGGTGGTTTCGTCGATGACCTCACCGTGCGCGACAACGTCTACCTGACCGCCGGACTGCACGGCATGAAGAAACACGAGATCGCGGAGCGCTTCGACGAGATCATCGCCTTCGCCGAGGTGGGCGACTTTCTCGACACCCCGTATAAGCACCTCTCGAGCGGCATGAAGGTGCGTGTCGCCTTCGCGGTCGTCTCGCGGCTCGAGGAGCCGATCATCCTCGTCGACGAGGTGCTCGCCGTGGGCGACAAGGCCTTCAAAGAGAAGTGCTATCGCCGCATCGAGGAGCTTCTCGCGGGCGGGCGCACCCTGTTCTTTGTCTCGCACAACGAGAAGGACCTCCGGCGCTTCTGCACGCGTGGCCTCTATCTCGACAAGGGTCAGCTTGTGCTGGATGCACCGATTGCTCAGGTACTTGCCAAGTACAACGAGGACTATGGCGTTTCATGAGCTCCCTTCCTCCCGGCGTCAGCAAGGCCGCCGCAACCGGTTTCGACAAGCTGCTCAGCGTGCAGCGGCCTGTCGTGTTGGCGCACCTGCGCAGCATCCGTCGGGCGCACCCGACCGCCTCGCCTGACCAGGTCATTCGCATTCTCGAGCGCCGCTACCTGACGGCCGTGACTGTCGGCGGCGCCGCAGTCGGAGCAAGCGCGGCCCTGCCGGTCGTCGGCATCGGGGCGTCGGTTGCCCTGTCGACCGCCGAGACGGGCGGCTTTCTCGAGGCGAGTGCGCTGTTCGCGCAGTCCATCACCGAACTGCATGGCATCGCGATTGATGACCCGGATCGCGCGCGCACGCTGGTGATGACCCTCATCCTCGGTTCGGCTGGCTCGACGCTCGTCAAGCAGCTTGCCGGCGAGGTCACCGGCTCTGCTCCCGCCCGCACCGCGTTCTGGGGCGAGATGGTGACGAAGAGCCTGCCGAAGGCCGCTGTAGGCAAGGTGGCGGATCAGCTGAAGAAAAGCTTCATCCGCAAGTTCGGCGTCAGCCAGGGTGCGTCGATTGTTGGTCGCGCGATTCCCTTCGGCATCGGCGCCGTTATCGGCGGTACCGGCAACAACATTCTCGGCCGCCAGATAGTGCGCGGATCTCGTGAGGCGTTCGGTGCCGCTCCCCCGTTCTTCGCCGCGAGCCTGGAATACGTGCCCAAGCTCACCCGGGCCGATCGCAAGGCGCTCAAGGAGCTCGAGCAGTAGACACAGTTCTACCCCGCCTCTCTCGCGAGCAGTCTGCTCTTGCTGGGCATCGGTTGCGCTGGGCCGCCCGGTGGGGTGATCGAGTACCGCGCTCCCTCGCGGCCGATCTGCCACTGGTTGTTGTGCACGAGCAGGTGGTGCCGTCGACAGAGCAGGATGCCGTCAGGGGTAATTCGCTAATGTGACCACATGGCAAACACCGTTCGAGCAGCGATCTACGCGCGCATTTCCCGGGACGTCACCGGCGAGGGTCTGGGCGTCGAGCGCCAGATAGTCGACTGCCGCAAGATCGCAGCCGATAGGGGATGGACGATAACGGAGGAGTACGTCGACAACGACATCTCCGCCTACGCGGGCAAGCGCCGACCAAGCTATGAGCGGATGCTGCAGGACATCGAGGCGGGGCGGCTGGACGCGGTGGTCGTCTACAACACCGACCGGCTGACCCGACGCCCGATCGAGCTGGAGCAGTTCACGGCGATCTGCGAGGCGGCGGGCCTGCGGCAGCTCGTGGCCGTCACCGGGGACATCGACCTCGGCAACGACGACGGTATGTTCATGGCGCGGGTGCTGGCGGCGGTGGCGGCGAAGGAGTCCGGACGGAAATCAGAGCGGCTTCGGCGCAAGGCGCGGGAGAGCGCGGAGGCAGGCAGGCCCAACGGAGGCGTGCGCCCGTTCGGGTATGAGAAGGATCAGATGACGGTGGTCGAGTCGGAGGCTGCGGTGATCCGGGAGCTGGCCGACCGCTTCCTCGCCGGTGAGGCCACGGCGTCGCTGACGCGGTGGCTGGCGGAGAATGAGATCCCGACCGCCGGGGGTGCCGGGTGGCAGAGCAGCACTGTCTCCCAGATGCTGAAGAGTCCGCGGATAGCCGGCCTCCGCTCGCACAACGGGATCGTCGTCGGGGACGCGATGTGGCCGGCGATCATCAGCCCGGAGCAGCACCGGCAGATCGTCGCCATGTACGGGCGGAAGACCCCGAACGGGAAGCGATCGCCGCGCCGCTACCTCCTGTCGGGTCTGCTGCGGTGCGGCAAGTGCGGGAACAAGCTGTTCAGCTCGGCTCGGCGCGACACCCGGCGCTACGTGTGCATGTCCGGCCCCGATCACGGCGGGTGCGGGAAGCTGACCATCGTCGCCGCGCCGGTCGAGGAATGGATCGCCGAGGCCGTCCTCATGCGCATCGACAGCCCCGCGATGAACGATGCCCTCAAGGGACGGGCGGCAGCCGATGAGCGCACCGGGGCGCTGCTAGCCGAGCTGCAGGCGGATCAGTCCCAGATGGCGGAGCTGTCCCATCTGTGGGCGACCAAGGCCATCTCGTCGGCGGAGTGGAAAGCCGCTCGGGAGCCAATCGAGGCGCGAGTCTTCGCGGCCGAGAGGCAGCTATCGCAGATCACCGGCGACCATGCCCTCGACGGGATCGTCGGGCACGGCGAGGAGCTGCGCTCGAGCTGGGAGGCGCTTCCCCTGACCCGGCAGGCCGCGATCGTCGGGGCGGTGATGGACTTCGGCACCATCGCCGGGGCCGAGGGCAGAAGCACCAACGTGGTCGACCCGAACAGGATCAGCGTTACGTGGCGGCTGTGAGGGCCGGGCGCTGCGGTCGCCCCCAGCCGGGGGCTGCCCCGCAGCATCCCGACCCCTCAGCAGAACGCCCACCTGTGCGATGACCACTGGATCGGACACGGCCACCGGGACACCCTGAGCTGCGCACGAGGCTTCAAGCCAGATGCGGAGCGCTTCACGGTCGACGGCCATCAGCGGCCCCACTGCGCCCAGACCGACGGCGGCCCCTGCCAGTCCTCGACCATCGACGACGACCACTCCACCGAGGGCGGGCCGTCGAGGGCGGCGGATGCCTGAGCCAGCACGTCCCCGGCCGACCGGCCCGAGAAGGCGAGCGCATGCGGCTGGAAGCCCTGCGCCACGTCGTAGCGGTGCAGCCCCAGCACCCGTGTCGAGGGGTCGGCGAACGTCTTCGCCACGTACTTGGACAGGTAGCCTGCCGCGACCCGCGCCTCAGAGAGCGACCCGGAGCCGACCGGCAGGTTGCCCAGCAGCTTGATGTGCACGAACCCGTGACCCCACGCCTGCTCAATCAGGCTGCGCTTGACGAATCGCCCGACCGCAAAATGCGCATGCAGCCCGTGGCCGGACTTGTGCCACTCCGGAACCCACACGTACGGCAGCGGCTCACCGCCCAGGCCCGTACGGAGGGAGCGGAAGAAATCGCCCAGGTGGGCGCGAACCGTCTGAGGGTCGTGGCAGCCCTCGCCCCGGTAGGTGAGGGTGCCGAGCCGATTCAGCCGGTTGGCCGAGCAGTACCGGCGGAGCGACGCGCGCGCCCGGCGACCGGCCTCGGCCGCCGCACGCTCGGGATCGCGGGCGAACCCGGCCGAGACGAAGTCAGGCACCCGGCGGACGGAGGCGCGGAAGGAGCCGCCGCCCTCAGCGGCCTCCGGGTAGAGGGTGAAGTTCCAGCCCGCGTCCAAGCGTGCGAGCGAGCGGAGTGGTGGTGATTCGGGAGACAAGGAGACCTACTTAGCGACGCCGACAGGGGAATCGCTGAAACCCAGTGCCGAGCATGGCCCGAAGGAGTGGAAACCGTCGCAGGGCGTGCGGGATCAGCTCCCAGACTTCCACCGGTTCGGCTCAACGTTGTCGGCTTCCGGACGGGGGCACTGCCTTTAAACGCGCCGTCCGAGCCCTCCCAAGAAAGGCCCCTCAAATCTTGTCTCTTGCCCCAGCGGACCTTGGGTTGCTGTCCTTGATTGGGGTCGGCTCATTTCTAGCAGAAACGCGACCCTGCGCCCACTCACCGGGCTGAACTCCCAGCCGAGCCGCTCGGTAGAGTGCAGTCACCATGAGCACCGACAAAGCCAGCGCGTTCAGAAGCGCCTACGAACTCTGGGCCAGCTCGCCAGCGCGATTGGTCGGCGAGAGCGCAGCACTGCAGATCGAATCTCAGAGCGTTGTTAGCCTGCAGGACGACCTAGCGCCACTCATGCACGCCCTCTACAAGACCGGTGTCCCACTCGACGGGGAGTCGATAAACGGATGGCACGAGGGCATGAGCTTCCTCGCACTTCGCAGCATCCGGACACTGAGGCTGATGCTCAAGAGCGGGCGACAGCAGGTCGCCACCCGCGAGCTATTCGAAGCGACGAACAGACTCAAGAACGCATGGACTGCCTACCGGGGAGCAACAGGACGATAAGCGGAGCTGGACGGTCGACCACACACCAAAACGTCTGCCGCGCATCTGACGCAAGCGCCAGATGCTTGCCGTCGGGAATCAATTGGGTGTTACGAGTTACGTTGCTTATTCAAGTAAAGCGCGCGGCTGCGCCGCGCTGCACTACTTGTGCGGTTGGTAGTCCACGCCATGTCGCCCGTACCACTCAACTTCGCGGGCGATGCCCTTCCCAACTCCGTCGAGGCTGTACCAGACTTTCAGCCTCAGGCTGGCGATTGAAATATGTTCATCGAGCAATACCTCAGGTGAAGTTGCGAACGGGATGGTTTCGCCGCGGTGCAAACGCACTGGCAGGTCTAGCTCGGGCTCCAGCGGAATGCCGTCGTCATCAAGCACAACCGATTCGAATTCCTCATGATCCTTGCCTTTGAAGGTCGAGCGGGTAGCTTCAACGATTCGCGCCTCGTGCACGAATACGGTCGCCCCATCGCTTACCAAGCGAACCCCGAGAACCATCTGAGTGCCTCCGTCGAGTGGCTCGAAGAGGTAGCTCGGTGAGACGTCAAACTTCACCTTCACGCTTGCAAAACTTGCTAATACAGACTGCGCTGCAGATTCGGCAGCCGCTTGCGCGCTTTGAGCGGAGTCGCGCGCAGATCGAGCGAGGCCCAGAGAGATTATGGACGTCCATGCAGTCACGCCGAGGAGCAATATCGTACTTCCGAATGTGAGCCAAGCGAGCATGCTCACATCATGGCAGCTTCGCGTATCTCACTTCGGGACGTATTCTCGCTTTACCCCGTCCGCGATATCCGTGCCGCCGCCGTGTGCCCACTGGTTGAGGTGGTGCGCTTCACACCAGGACGGCGGTCGGTCGCAGCCGGGGAAACGACACCCACCGTCTCTCACGGCGAGCCCGGTGCGCTGCCGCTCGGTGAAGAGCCGTTGGGTGCGACCGACGTTGACGACCTGTCCGTCGGTGTCGAACTTGACGCCGACGGTGCCGGCGTCGCAGATGAAGCGCTCGGCGGTCGTCATGGACACCCGCTCACCTGAGTCCTCGAGGGTGGCCGATGAGGCGCTGAGCACGAGGCGCACAGCAGGGCGCCGCGCGCCGAACAGGGTGCCGGGATCGGCATCGACAGCCAGGCGCACCATGGCGACGAGGGCGTCGGCGGCGACCTGCTCCGTCGACCGCGGGTCGTCAAGGAGGGAGGCGTCCGCTGCCTTCTGGTCGGGATCGACGAAGCGCGGTCCGCCGCGCCGCGGCGCGAGAACCGCGTCGAAGGCGGCGGTCACGAGCGCACCGTCCACGGCATCGAGCAAGAATGAGCCGCGCACCATGCCGTCCTCCCGGGTCGAGTAGCGGAAGGAACGCAGGTCGCGCTGCTCCTTTTCCCGCCGGGCGACCGCGTCGGCGTCGCGTTCATCGCGCAGGTCGCGTGCGCGCCGGAAGAGCTCATCGGCATTCAGCGTCGCCGCGTCGGCAATGAGCGGGCCCGGATCAGTGCTGCCGAGGCCTCGCTGGATCGCCGCCGCCGCATCCACGCTGACCGACCCGTCGAGCACTGCCTCGCCCAGCGGGGTGTCGAGGGCAGTCCCCACGGCGACCAGCCGGGCGGCGTCGGCCCGGGTTCCCCCGTCGACCGACTGGATCAACGCCGCGGAGGAGAGAAACCCTAGTCGCTGCGCCAGCCCGTTATAGCCCAGCGAGCCCGCCGAGCGCCGCTCGATCTCGCCCGCGATCAGAGCGGCCTCGACCTCTAGCGACCGCCGCCGAGAGGCGACCGACCGCTGCGCGTCGAGGAGGGCGTCGTCGGAAAGCGACACCACATCCGCCCGGTTTCTCATACAGATAGTTTCCCAGATTAGAACATGTGTTCGAACGACCGCACACGCAATCTGTGGAAAACCCGCCGCAGTAGCGAGGGTGGAGGAGAAGAGGGTGGGTGGGAGAGAAAGAAGAAAGCGCCTACGACCCCAACAGCGCGCGCAACTCCGACTCCGCCGACTTGCTCGGGTCGACCATCGCGCCTCGCTTGAAGGCGGCCACCACCCGTGGGTCGACATAACTCTTGCGAGCGATCGTCGGAGTGTTACCGAGCACGATCGACGCGTCGCGCATCGCCTGCGCGAGCGCGCGCTTGACGGCGGTGCGCGTGGAGGCAGGGCCGTGCTTGGCAAGGCTCAGCGCGGCCGCTGCCGTGCCCCGCAGGGTGCGAAAGTCTTTGGCGGTGAACGATCCCCCCGTGCACTGCCGCACATAGTCATTGATGTCGGGGGCGGCGAGAGGATGCCACTCCCCCTCATCCTGATACGCGAGCAGCCGCGCCGTCGGGCCTCGTCGCTTGAGCCGGGCCAGTTCGCGGGCAAGGTCAGCGTCCGTGATCTGCGACGCCCAGGTCTTGCCGCTCTTCGCCGGGAATCCCAAAGTCACCACGTCGCCGCTGACCGACACGTGCGCGCAGAGCAGCGTCGAGAGGCCGTGGCTGCCGTTGTCCTCGGTGTAGCGCTCCGAACCCACCCGCAGCGCCCCCACGTCCAGCATGCGAAAGGCGACGGCCAGCGCGCGCCCCTTGGAATCATCCGAGTGGATGTCGCGGGTCACCTTGCGACGCGCTGCCGGCAGCGACTCGGCCAGTTTCAACGCCCGGTCGAACTTGGTCTTGTCTTTCTGCCGGCGCCAGTCGTCGTGGTAGATGTACTGCTTGCGGCCGGCGGCGTCGACGCCCGTCACCTGAATATGGCCGTTGGCGTGCGGGGCGATCCAGACATCCGTCCAGGCGGGTGGGATGACGAGGGCGTCCACGCGCTCCTTCACCTCGGCAGGGGCCACCTTCCCGTCGTCGTCCACGAAGCGCGTGCCGGTGCGGTGATAGCCGGGCCCGGTCGGGTCGCTACGTCGGAGTCGGGCCATTCTCTGACCGTACGCCCTCCACCGATCTGGCCCGAGGGGCTTTCTCCACAGCCCCGCGTCGTGTATCGGTCGCTCTTCGTAGGGTCGGCGCATGGTGACCCGACCGCTTGCGTACCGCGTGCCTTTCATGCTCGACCGCGAGCCCGCGCGGCACCTCTACCGACTGACGAACACCAGCGTCGAGACCGTGCACGGGGTCACCTTCACGCTGCACGGCGCTGGCGTCATGGCAATTAGCCCGCCACGGGTCGTGCGGCCGCAGCACGGCATCGAGGTAACCATCGCGGGTCGCAGCCTCGCGGCCAATACCATTCTCGTCATCCGCTGGTTTCGGCCTAACGGCGTCGAATACCTCTGGCGCGTCGCGTTCTAGTCGTTCTCGCTCGGCGCGGCATCCTCGTCGTCATCGTCATCGAAGGGCGAGGCCTCACTCGAGACGGCATCGCCCTCGTGGATGAGAGCGTGGCGGTCCCAGTCGGCAAGCATCTTGTCGATGGCCTTGTGAAAGCGCTTCGTCGCAGCCCCCGGCTTCGTGTCGCCAAAATGGCGCGTCACCCAGTACTCGAGGTTTTTCTGTGCTTCCTCGTTGGTGAGCACGCGGTCGACGGCATCGACGATGCGGGGAGCGTCGTCGGCGTGCAGCCACTCGGCGGCTCCAAGGTAGCCGACCTCATCCACCTCGGCGTTCGGGTTGGCGGGGCGTGTCACGAGCAGTGGTCGCCCCACGGCCAGTCGGTCGTAGATCATCGCCGAGATATCGGTGATGGCGACATCGGCCGAGGCGATCTGCCATCCCATGGTTGGTCCGTCGTCAAAGATGTGCTGAGCGGTCGGGTCGCTCGCGTTCGCTGCGGCGATAGCGGCGATGATCGCCTCGTTGGCGGCGCGGTACTCCTTGTCGACGACGCCGCTACGCGGGTGCGGCCGGTAGATAACGCGGTGCCTGCCGCTGGCAAGCAGCTCAGACACCAGTCGCACGCCGTGCGTCGCGATCGATCCATAGGAGGCCGCCTCACGGTCGCCCTCCCAGGTGGGGGCGTAGAGCACAACCGTGCGGTCGTCGGGCGTGTACGGCAGTTCCCCGGCGAAGTGATCGGCCTGCGGACGGCCGATCTGAATGGCCTTCTTGGCGAGGTCGAACCCCCACAGCTTGCGCTTCAGCCGGTCATGCGCCGCTTGACCCGCGATGAGGCTGTAGTCATAGGCCTTGAACTGGTTCGTGGTCATGTACATCTTGTCGGACTCGCCGTGGTTGATGAAGACGTGCCACATGCGGCCGTAGCGAAACATCTGAAAGTTCTTGGCGTTCTGGTTGACGTAGAGCACGATGCGCGGGTGCTGCTCGGAGACGAACTGCTCGAGTTCGACGACGCGCCGCTTGTAGACCACGGGCACGGGCGACTCGTCGAGCAGGGTGAGCGCGGTGCCCGGCGAGCGCGAGATGATCGCGACCTGATGCTTCTTCGAGAGCTCGGCGAGGGGCGCGTACCACTGGCGAATCTGGTAAAGGTTCACGCGGGTGTCAGCGAAGTACACGGCGATGCGCACACTGTCGGGGGCCAGCTGCGGGGCCACCTCCAGCTGCTGAGCAAGCTGGCGGCGGTTGCGGCGAGACCGCAGGATATTGCGGACGACACGACGCCCCGTCTGGAGGTCTTTGAGGAGTGGCACTGTCCTATTGAAGCAGGGCACCGCGCCGCAAACCCTGCCCGTTATAGGCCTGTTACGCTCGGGGCGTGCCGCAGCAGGGATCAGGATTCACCTTCGCCGCCGGCAACGCGCGCAAGATCGCGGCCCTGCCGCTCTATGCGATCGGCCGCCTGGCGACCATCGTCGTGCCCCGTCGCCGCAACCTCTGGGTCTTCGGCTCCGGATCCGGCGTCGGCGAGGGCGCCCTCGCCCTGCACGACCACGCTCGCGACAAGGGCCATGAGCTTGTCTGGTTGACCGGCAGCGACCGCGAGTTCGCCGACGCGGCTGCACACGGCATCACCGCCGTGCCGAAGAACAGCTGGCGCGGCTTCACACTCACCCTGCGCGCCGGGCTCATCGCCGTCACCCACGGGTTCGGCGATGTCAACCGCTTCGCGACCCACGGCGCCTTCACCGTGCAGCTCTGGCACGGCATCCCCCTGAAGAAAATCCAACTGGACTCCCGGGTCACCTTCACCGGCCCGCTCAAGCGGCTGCTGAAGCTGGCCTACAAGCGCAGCGCACGCCAGATTGACCTGCTGCCGGCCGCATCCGCTCTCTCGGCTCGCCGCCTGCGCACCGCTTTCGGTCTGCCGACCGCGACTGTCGCCGTGACCGGTGACCCGCGCGACGATGTGCTGTTTCGCACGTCACGCGACGAGGCGCGCGCGGCCCTCGGCCTGACCGCTGGGGAGGCTGTGCTCTACGCTCCCACCTGGCGGGACGGCGACGCTGACCCGACCGTGCCGAGCGAGGCGGAGTGGCACGCGATTGACGCGTGGTTGGCGGCGCGTGACGCGACGCTGGTGGTGCGGCCGCATCCGCACGGTGTTGGTGACTATGCCGCGGGGGTCGAGCGATCCGCGCACGTGCGCATGCTCGACTCCCGCGCGCAGCCCGACATCACCCCGGTGCTGCCCGCCTTCGATGCCCTCATCACCGACTACTCGTCGATCGCGTTCGATTTCGCTCTGACGGGCGGCCCGATCGCGTTTCTCGCCCCCGATGTCGGCGCCTACACGCGTTCGCGCGGGCTCTACGAGTCGTATCAGCAGTTCAGCGGCGGCTCCGAGGTTGGCACGTGGGCAGAGGTGCTCGCGCTGCTCGAGAAGCCCGCGCCGATCGCCGCGCACAGCGCCCATCTTGCCGACACGCACCACGCGTATCGCGATGGGCAGAATACTGCGAGAGTGTATGAGCAGATCATCACCCGAATGCTCGGCCCGGTAGAAGGAAAGCGAATGACCTCTTTCGTCACCGTCGCTACCGGTTCGCCCGCGCACATCACCGCGAGCGGCATCACGGTCAGCGGCGACGTCGCCTCTGACGCGCCGACGACACTCAGCCTGGTGGGCTCTCGCGCCACCATCACAACGCCGGTCACGGTCACGGGCACGACCTGGACGGCGACCATGCCCCTCACCCTGTCCCGATGGGGAGGGCCCGAGCTGCCCGCGCCGAGCGGCAGCTACCAGCTGCAGCTCGACACCGGCTCGGTGCTGATCGAGCCCGTTGAGCAGCTGGTGCCCGGTGTGGCTCGGGTCGCGATTGAAGGCGACATGGTCACCCTGTCGCCGCCTCTCAGCGATGATGAACGCGGTCCCGCCAATCAGGCGCGCCTCGAGAAGAGCTACCGCTCGCGCCGGGTCACCCCCGCCAATGCCGTCTTCTTCGAGAGCTTCTACGGCCAGAACGCATCGTGTAACCCGCGGGCGATAGATGCCGAGATTGCCCGCACCCACCCCTCGACCCTGCGCTACTGGAGCGTCGTCGATGCCTCCGTCGCCGTGCCCGACGGTGCCATCGCGATCATCGAGGGCAGCGCGGAATGGTGGCGAGTGCGCGCCGAGGCTCGCCTGCTCGTCGTCAACGACTGGCTGCGCAAACGCTGGCGCCGTCGCCCGCATCAGATTGTGCTGCAGACCTGGCACGGCACCATGCTCAAGAAGATCGCCAATGACCGCCCGGGGCAGGGCATCCGCGCGAGCATCGCCAGCACGCTCGAAGGGCGACGGTGGGATGTGCTGCTGTCGCAGAACGCGCACAGCACGGCCATCTTCAGGTCGGCCTACCGCTTCCGCGGTCCGATCTGGGAGGAAGGCTACCCGCGCGACGACGCGCTGGCGCGCGCCCGTGCCACAGACGTTCGCACTCGTCTCGGCGTTCCCGAGGGCCGCAAGGTGCTGCTCTACGCCCCCACCTGGCGCGACGACCGCCTCGAGCACATCGACCACCTCGACGTCGCGGCCTTCACTGAAGCGGTGGGCCCCGACTACGTCACACTGATTCGCGGTCACTCTCGCACCCTGCGGCCCGGCCGTGACGTGCGCGCCAGCAACGTCATCGACGTCACCGGCTACCCCGACGTGACCGACCTCTTTCTCGCTGCCGACGCGCTCATCACCGACTACTCGTCAGTGATGTTCGACTTCTCGGTCTCAGGCAAGCCGATCTTCTTCTTCACCCCCGACCTCGCGCACTATGGCGAGACGCTGCGCGGCTTCTACTTCGACCTGCTCGAGGTTGCCCCCGGCCCGGTCACGGGCGACCCGGCCGTTCTGGCCGAACTGATCACCACGACCGATGCCGCCGACTACGGTGAGCGCTACTCGGCGTGGCAGGAGCGATTCAACCCGCTTGACGACGGCGGCGCGGCGGCGCGGGTAGTGGCGAAGCTCGAATCTCTCGGCGCCCTCCGCTAAAAAGTCGGGGCTAGATCTCGGTACGACTCGTGTCGACGGCGTCGCGCGCGCCCCGCAGCAGGCCGATCATGAAGCCGATGCCCCAGCTGAGGTGCATGGTTGGCAGCACGACGATGAAGAACCACCGGTCTCGCCAGTTGTCGGAGCGGTCGCCGATGAAGGCCAACCAGAGCACCAGCAGCACGTACGAGATCGGGCCAAGGTAGAAGACCGAGGCTGCGATGGTCCAGGGGCCGTTGACGATCGGCGACAACTGCAGCAGGAACAGCGCGATCGAGAAGAAGATCGAAAGCACCAGCATGGGCGGCACGAAGAAGCGCCACGGGTTGCGACCCTTGTAGCGTCGCACCAGCTCGCCACGCCAGATGCCGGTCGCGACAAACTGCCGGCTGAGCTTTGTCCAGCTCTCGCGCGGCCAGTAGGTGACCTTGAGCTGCGGGTCGAACCACACCGTGTGACCCGCAGCCCTGATGCGCAGGTTGAGCTCCCAGTCTTCGCCGCGGCGCAGCGACTCGTCGAAGAGCCCCACCTGCTCGAGTACCTCGCGACGAAAAACTCCGAGGTAGGCGGACTCCGCCTCACCCTCGTCCCCTCCCCCGTGGTACCGCGCGCCACCGAGACCGAACTTGCTGTTGTAGCCGCGCGCGGCTGCCGCCTGGAACGGTGTCTTGCCACGGGCGAGCATGACGCCGCCGACGTTGGCAGCGCCCGTGCGCTGCAGCGTCTCGATCGCACGGCTCGTATAGCCAGGCTCGAGTTCACTGTGGGCGTCGACGCGAACGACGATGGGGTGGCTGCTCGCACGAATGGCCAGGTTGAGTCCGACCGGAATATCGGATGCTGGGTTGGCCACCAGGATTATGCGCTTGTCGGCATCCGCCAGTGTGTGAATGAGCTCGGTGGTGCCGTCGCTGGAGGGGCCGTACGAGAGGATTACCTCTTTGGCGCCGGCGTAGTCCTGGTCGAGAACGGTGCGCACCGCGCTTTCGACGTATTTGACCTCGTTGAGCACCGGCATGATGTACGAGACCCCGGGAAGGGTGAGCGCCGAGGCGGCCATGTGGTCCTATTACGTCGTCGAGTGAGGTCGGTTGAGCCTACCAGCCGACGACGAGGAGGCCCGGAAGCGTGGTGCTGCCGGGCCTCTCAGTCGAACGGATGCTACGACTCGAGCGCGCCGAGCGTGACCTTCGCCGTCGCGGACTTTCCGTCGCGCACGTAGGTGACCGTCGCCTCCGCACCCGCGGCGAGCGCGCGCACCTGCGCGGTCAGATCGGTCGCGCCGGTGATCTGGATTCCGTCGATGCCGGTCACCACATCGCCAACCTGGAGGCCGCCCTTGTCGGCAGCCCCGCCCGAGACGATCTCCTTGATAGCAGCCCCGACGACCCCGCTGCCGCTGGAGTCCTCATCCTGGGTGACATCGAGAACCGATGCCCCGAGCAGTCCGTGCGTGGCGGTACCGGTCTCGATGATCTCGGTCGCGATGCGCTTGGCGAGGTTCGCGGGAATCGCGAAGCCGACACCGATGCTGCCGCTCTGACCGCCGCCCGACGAGCCGCCGGCGGACGCGATGGCAACGTTGATACCGATGACGTGCCCATCAGAGTCGAGAAGGGCGCCGCCCGAGTTTCCAGGGTTGATTGCCGCATCCGTCTGAATCACCGGAAGCGAGATCGTGGACGAGCTCGTGGTGGGACTGTCCTTGTCGGTGCCGTCTTCGTTGAACTGCCAGAAGTCGAACGGGCTTTCTCCCTGCGTGCCGCCGTCCTTGTTCTCGCTCTCCTTGGGCGCCGCCGAGGAGGCGATCTGGATGCTGCGGTTGAGGGAGCTGACGATGCCGTCAGTGACGGTACCAGCGAGCCCGAGCGGGGCACCGATGGCGATCGCCGCGTCGCCGACGTTGAGCTTGGCGGAGTCGGCGAAGGTGGCGGGCACGAGGTCGTCAACGTCTTTCACCTTGATGACGGCGAGGTCGGCGATCGGGTCAGTGCCGACGATGCTGGCTTCGAGGAGGCGGCCGTCGCTCGTCTGCACCTGCACGGTGGGGTTCGCTGATGCGCCGTCGAGGGTGACGACGTGGGTGTTGGTGAGGATGTAGCCGTCCTTGCTCAGCACGACGCCGGACCCGGTGCCGCCTTCTTTGCCCGACTTCACCGAAATGGTGACGACCGATGCGGCGGCTTTGACCGCGACGGCAGTGATGGTGGTGGCGTTGTGCGGGTCGTTGACGGTGACGGCGGGCGGCGCGGAGGCCGTGGTGCCTTTCTCGTCGTCGTTCATGGACATGGCCCATACCGACACGCCAGCGCCGGAGACGCCACCGACGAGAGCAGCGACTGCGATGGCGGCCGCGACAGGGATGGAGACGGAGCGCTTCGGCTTCGTAAAAGCGGCGGGCACGACGGGCTCGGCAGGCGGGGTGGGCGGCGGCGCTGCCTCATTGGCAGCTTGTGCGGCGGCACGCTTGGCGGCGGCGGTCGAGCGGGGGGCGGGCGTGGGCGTTGTCTCTGCTTCGGGTGTTTCGGGTGTTTCGGGCATTGGGTGCTCCTTCCAGCGCATTGAGCATCCACCGCGAAGCTGAACGTTTTGAATGCGCGCGCTGTGAGCTGACTCGGGCTGCGCTTCGAGTCAGTTTGAACAGCCTGGGCCAGCGGGGTTCACGGTGCAGTCGCGCTCGACGAGCACGGTCTTAGCCGAGCCCACTGTAGCGACAAGACGGTTCGCGGGCAGCCACAGCGTGCCGACGATCGGCGCGTACGTCGAGCCGTTGAAGCTGTATTCGGCGCGGTAGCCGATCGTCAGATCGATGTAATAGGTGCCCGGCACCGAGTAGACGTGGCTGGTCGGCGTTGGATCGAACTCGGCGATGCCGAGGGACTTCCACGTGCCGCCCTTCGTGGATGTGGTGGCCGTCGCGCCGTCGCCATAGAACCACTGCCAACGGATGGGGGTGAACCTCACCGACGCGTCGTACCCGAGCAGGGTGCCGTTAACCACGCTCGCTCCACCGGTTGCGTAGAAGTTGGCGTCCAGCCCCACCACGAACCACCCGTTCGGCTCCATGTGGTCGACTCCCGGTGTCGGGCGGAAGGCCGCGATGTCGTCGAGTGTTGGCACGGGCAGCGAGGTGACCGTGAACGCGCCGCGGTCGACGCACGGAGCGATCTGCGGGTTGCAGACGGGTGGGGGTTGGGTGGTGCCGCTGCTCGCGCCGTTGCCGTTTCCGTTTCCGTTTCCGTTTCCGTTTCCGTTGCCGTTGCCGCTAGGGCCGGAGTTTCCGTTGCCGGGGATGCCGGGCTGGTTGCCGTTGAGGATCACCTCGTTGTCGGTGATTGCCCCCTCCACAGCTGGACATTGCCCGGCGAGGGCATCGCCCTGCGAGCACGCACTGGCTGATACTGCGGGGAAGACAGCGAAGGTAAGTGATAACAGGACGGCGGCAGCACCTACGCGCAAAAATCGTTTCCGGACCATACTTCGCTCCCCGCTTGCAACAAATCTGTTGAATATTCGGATGCGCTTTCCATCTCGACCACGAGTGGAAGACGAGGATCACGCGTGGTTGGTGTCACATCGAGACCGGCCGAATCGATGATTCGGGTGTCCGTTACGTCTAGGCACAGGTAGAGAGTTATCTCAGCGACTTCATTGCTCTCTGAGTACTGTTGAAGCTCGACTGAATCGAATGTCGTTGCGCCCTCAGAACGCCACTGATTTTCTGCGAACAATGTGAATCCAGCCGCTGCTTCCTCTCGGAATTCGGCTGTGACGAATGTCAGGGCTCTTTCTGGGTCCGCTCCTGCTTCCTGCAAAACCGAATCGGAAACGACCACGTACGCCCCATAAGCAGCCTCCGCCGCCGCCAACGCCTCCTCATCCGACGCAAAGATGGGCGGCGCGGTTGGCGAAGGGTCAGGCCGAACCGGCTCGTCATCCGGGACGCACGCAACGAGGGTCAGGGCGACGAGCAGGCCGGTGAGGAAGGCTGGGGCGGTCCGCATGTCAGAACCGTATTCGACGTGGGCGAGGCGCGCACGCACTTTCCACAGCGCCCCACGGGGTGGTTCGCGAACCGACCAGCCGCTCAACCGTCACGGGGGTTCACAAACAGCGGTTCGGATGCAGGCGGCAGGGCAGTTGCGAGCGGCGAGGCTACGCTGAACAGCATGACGACGCACGGCTCTTGGCAGCGCGCGGCCAGAGGCGCGATGCTGCTCGGCGATGACGGGCTGCTGCGCCCGACGATCTTCACCGAGATGTCTGCGCTGGCGACGGCGACCGGGGCGATCAACCTCGGGCAGGGGTTCCCTGATGAGGACGGCCCGGCAGAAGTGCTGGAGGCGGCGCGCCAGGCGATTACTGACGGCATCAACCAGTACCCGCCCGGCATCGGCCTGCCCGTGCTGCGCGAGGCTATCGCCGAGCACCAGCAGCGCTTCTATGGGGTGCGCGTTGACCCGGCGACGGAGGTTCTCGTGACCGCGGGCGCGACGGAGGCGCTGGCTGCGACGATTCTCGCGCTGACGGAGCCGGGCGACGAGGTTGTCGTCTTCGAGCCCTTCTACGACGCGTATGCCGCCGACGTGGCGATGGCCGGCGCGACGCTGGTCACCGTACCGCTGCTGGCTCCCAACTTCCAGCCTGACCTCGATGCGTTGACCGACGCGGTGACGGACAGAACGCAGCTCATCATCGTCAACGATCCGCACAACCCGACGGGGTCGGTGCTGCCGATCGAGACGCTGCAGCTCATCATCACCCTTGCCGAGCGGCACGGCGCGACTATTGTCACCGACGAGGTCTACGAGCACTTGGTCTTCGACGAGGCACGTCACACACCCATCAGCAGCCTGCCGGGCGGCTGGGAGCGCACGGTGACCATCTCCAGCGGCGGCAAGACCTTCAACACGACCGGGTGGAAGATCGGCTGGATCACCGCCCCATCCGCCCTTATCGCTCCGATTCTGGCGGTCAAGCAGTTTCTCACCTTCGTCAACGGAGCCCCGTTTCAACCCGCCCTCGCTGCCGGCCTGCGGCTCGGCGATGAATTCTTCACCGGCGCGGCCGCCACCCTTCAGCGCAAGCGGGACATCCTCAGCGTTGGCCTGCAGGGTGCGGGCTTCACGGTGAGCCGCCCCCAGGGCGGCTACTTCGTCATCGCGGATGCCGCCGCCCTCGGCCACCCTGACGCGGCGGCCTTCTGCCGCGAGCTTCCATCGCTGGCCGGGGTCGTGGGCGTGCCTCTGAGCGCCTTCGTGCTGCCCGAGCACCGAGCGGCCACGAGGTCGCTCGTGCGCTTCGCGTTCTGCAAACGCGAGAGCGTGCTCACCGACGCTGCCGAGCGCTTGGCGGCGCTGAACCGTTAAACGGCCACCGGTGCGTTGAGCGGCAGACGCACGATGAACGCCGTGCCGACGCCCACCTCGCTCTCGACGTCGAGCTCTCCGTGGTGGGCGACGATGATCGCCTTGGTGATGCTCAGGCCGAGACCGACACCGGGCACCGCGGCACGGGTGGCAGTGGAAGCCCGGAAGAAGCGCGCAAAGAGCTGATCGAGCTCGTCTTCCGGAATTCCCATACCCGTGTCGGTGAAGGTGAGCACAACGCGGGAGTCGACAACTGCGACGTCGACGCTCACCCTGCCGCCGCGGGGCGTGAACTTGATGGCGTTGGAGATGAGGTTGTCGCAGGCCTGCCCCAGGCGTTGTGCGTCACCAAGCACCGAGATCGTGCTGTCGGGAACATTGACGCTGAGCTCGACCCCGGCGGCTGCGGCGTTGAGGGAGGCGGACTCGACGGATGCCCGCACGATGGGCCCGATCTCGAGCACCGTGGTGTCGAGACTGAAGGTGCTCGACCCCACCTGCGCGGTGAAGAGCAGGTCGCCAACGAGTCGCAGTAGTCGGTGGGCGTTGCGCTCGGCAACCCCGAGGTACTGCACCTGCTCCTCGGAGAGCGGGTTCTCCTCATCGTCGCGCATGAGCTCGAGGTAGCCGAGGATCGAGCTGAGCGGGGTGCGCAGCTCGTGCGAGATGAGTCCGACGAACTCGTCTTTGAGGCGCGAGACCTCAAGCGCCTGGGTGACGTCAGTCGCGACAAAGATGTAGCCGACCGTCGACCCCTGGTCGTCGACGCGACGGGTGACGGCCACCTCGACGGTGAGCGTGCTGCCGTCGGCGCGCACGTAGGTCCACTGGCGAACCTCGGCCTTGCCAAGGCGAGCGGTCTCGACGAGGGCGGAGAATCCCGGGTTGAGCACGGTCTCGCCGGGCGGGTAGTTGAGCTCGGCAGAGCGCGCGAGCAGTTCTTGCTCGACATGGAACTCGTGCATGTAGCGGCGGCCCTGGGTCTGCGCCGCGCGAAGACCCAGCATCTTCTCGGCGCCGGGGTTCCACACGTCGATGAGGCCGGTGACATCGGCGCCGATGACCGACTGCTCGGTGACCGCATCCAGCACGCTGCGGGTGAGGCGGTCTGCTGCCCGCAGGCGATCCTCGTTGTCGCTCAGCCGCTCGGCATAGTCGACCGCGCCCCGGAGCATCACGTCGCGTTCCTCGGCGAGTTCGTTGATCGACCTCACACGACCAGCAGCCTGGCGCGACATCTCGTTGATGATCGCCGCCGCGACCGAGAACACGATCGGGGTGATGGTGAAGCGCAGCCAGTCCGACGGGCCCTGGAGAAGGGCGCCGCCAAAAGTGAAGGGCATGCTCAGCGCGAGGGCGGTACCAAGACCAGCGAGCACGATGTAGCGGCGCTCTGGCTGGTTGGCGATCCACACCACCGGAAGAATGATGAGGCCACCGAAGAGCGACTGGGTTCCCCCCGTGCCCACACGGAACAGTCCGATCGCGAGCAGGTCGATGAAGGGCAGGATGAGGGCCAGCCGCGTCAGCGGGGTGCTTGCAGTGAACGCGACGGCCAGAAGTGTCGCGAACGCCATGCCCAGCACCCCCGCGACCGCCGCCGAGGAGTTGGTGACGCTGACATCGGGCACCGCCGCCACGATGATGATCGCGCCAAGGAAGGCGAGGGTTGTCGGAAGCTGCTTGACGATCGGGCTGGGGTTGTCGATGAAGACGAAGCGCCGAAACAGCGCAGAGAACGGGTTCACGGAGCAGGGGGCACAGGAAGCCCCGCGTTCGGTCCCGCGGCACTCGAGGCGATGAGTGCTGTCAGCTGGGCCGCAAGCGTGTTGGGGCTGAAGGGCTTCGTCATGTAGGCGTCCGCCCCCGCCGCAAAGCCCGCAGCCACCGCCGTGTCGTCGACCGAGGCAGAGAGAATGAACACCAACGACGAGGCGAGCTCCGGCTCAGCGCGAATTGCTGATGCCACTTCGAGGCCGGTGAGGCCGGGCATGTTCACGTCGAGCAGCACAATGTCAGGCTTGTGCTCGCGGATGGCCGCGAGAGCGGCGACGCCCTCTGGCAGATCAGCAAGCAGCGTCAGCTTTGCCTTGCGCACCGCGATGACGATGAGCGAACGGATGTCCTCGTCGTCGTCAGCGACTACGACGGTCAGTTGGGTGGGGGCATCCGTCATCGTTCCAGGCCGCTCTCGATCGAGGAGCCGGCAATGACCGGCGCATGTGCAGGGGCGGGAGGGTGGATCATTCGAAGAACACCTTTCTGATTACAACAAGCACGAGAACGACCGCGACGGCTAGTAGTCCCTTGATCGGCAGCAGCCACTCGAAGCGACGGTTCGAATCAATCTCAGCCTGGATGAAGGCGTCACCCGGGTTGCGGATGTCGCGGATGGGCGGCAGGGCGCCGGAGTGGCGCGACGGCGCAGCATCGGCGAGGCGGTCCATTGCCTTGTTCTTCATCGCGACACTCGTCCCGTCTTCTCTGTCTTATGCCAGACGGCTTCGGTACGCCGAATTTCCTTGATGTACGAGTCGAATGTTATCGCGCACAGCAGAGAGCCGTATCCGGCCAGGTAGATGAGGATCGGGGCCAGCACCGGGCCGACGGCGGTCGGCTCGACTTTGCGCGCAAGCCACGCGATAACCATGGAGAAGGGAATCCAGACGTAGATCGCCGCGGTGAGGATGAACAGCCCGCTGTCGGTGAACACCACTCCAAAGAGGCTCGGGATCCACTCGATGAGAATTTCGGGGAAGAACGCGGCGAGCATGACGACCATCGAGATGACGCCAGGAAAGGTGAAGAGCTCGCGCCAGTTACGAAGCGCTAGCTGAGAGTCGACCTGCGCGCCGAGCGCCAAAATGAACACGAAGGCACAGGCAGCGAAGATCCACAACGCACGGAAGGCGGTCAGCGCAACGTCGCTCTGCAGAAACAGCAGACCAAGAAGACCGATGGATGAGGTGATCATCGCTACCGGCAGCAGCCAGATGCTGAACCAGACGATGCCGAACGAGACCGAGCCGAGGTTGTGCTTTCGGGACGGCCGAAACCAGATGTTGCGATACCGCGAGGTCACCGAGACATTGCCGCGAGCCCAGCGCAGTCGTTGCTTCCACAGCGCATCAATGGTGCGCGGCTCCTCGGCAAGCACGACCGCGAGCGGTTCGAAGACGACAGTCCGGCCTCCGAGCTGGGTCTCAAAGGTGGTGATGGTGTCCTCGGCGAGGGTCTCGGTGTCGATGCGACCGCCGATGGCGAGCAGGTTCTCGCGGGTGTGCAGCTGAGCACCGCCCGCGAGGCAGGCCTGTGCACCAAACACGTTCTGTGCACGACGGGCGGCTGGCTGCGACAGGATGTACTCGAGCCCGATAAAGCGGGTCAGGTAGTTGCGGTCCTGGCTGCCCTCGCGAATATAGGCCGACACGGCGCCGACCTTCGGGTCGGCGAGGTGCCGCGTCATGCGCCGCAGCGAGTTGGGCATGTAGATGACGTCGGCGTCCATGATGAGCAGCGCCTGCATCCAGTCGTCCTTGAGCACCACGTCGATGCCGTGATTGAGGGTGTGGGCCTTGCCCTGACCGCCCTGCTCTCGACGGAGGTGAAAGACGTTGTCGGGGTAGATGGCGGCCTTGGCGCGAATGACGTCGGGGGTCTCATCGGTGCTCGCGTCATCGACCACGTAGATGTGCAGAGACTCGCGCGGGTACTCGAGTGCCATGAGGCGCTCGATCGACTGCCCGATCACCAGGCCCTCGTTCCAGGCGGGAATGATGATCGCGACGCGCGGCAGGTAGGGCGCGGCCTTGCCGTAGTGGTTGATGATCGCGTGAAAGGGAATCGCGACAAAGGCCAGGCTCGCCGAGAGCACCGGGATCGCGCCGGTAGCGACGAGAGCGAGCAGAGTCCACTCCAACGCCGAGCCGAGCACAGCTGGCCAGTCGATGTCACTCATGGTCGTCTTCTCTCATTTCTCGCCCAGCTGAGAGGCTCCATGACCTCGCGCGAGTACCCGCCCACATCGACAGCATTGTGCGCGTCGCTCGCCGCGACGATGAGCTCGGCCTCGAGCAGTTCCGGCAGCGGCAGCAGTGAAGAGACGCCCCACTTCTGGTTGATCTCGACACTGGTGTGAGTCTCGACGGCAACCGCGACGAACTCGTCGCGCTGAGCATCGCTCGCCAGCTCGAAGGTCGAGCGAACGTCATGCAGACCGATCTTAGGCAGGATGGAGAACGGATGCGCGAGCTGCGACCCGGGGCGACCGCGCATCGCCGCGACGTAGGCTTCAAACAGCATGCCGACGGCATCCGCCGGTGCGAGTTCGCCACGGGCAAGTCGCTGCTTCACCTCGTCGGGAGACCACGGGCCGTCGGTTCCCGGAAACTGGTGATCGGCGATGACGACGGTGAGGTCGCCGAGGTCAGCGGGAATGTCGAGACGGCCGGTGACGTCCATCATCTTGGCCTCGACCCCCGTCAGCACCTCAAGAAACTCGGGAATCGGCTCCGCCGCAACCGCGGCAATGAACTCGGGCACCCAGGTGGTGCTCGCGCGCACGTGGTCGATGAGCCGCACCGTGTCGAGCTTCGCCCGATCGGCGGCGGCGATGTTCTCGGCGAGAGTGCTCACGGCATCATCAGAGAACGTCGAGTGCACGTGGTGGTCGGAGCGGAGTATCGGATCGCGGCTCTCGAAGAGAGCCGGAAGGCGCCCGGCCATCAGTCGTCCTCGGTATGCGCCGCGTTCTCCGAATGAAGAATCTCGGCGATATCGACGAACACGTCTTCAAGGAAGCGCACGTTCGCGATCTCGCGGAACTCGGCCTGTTCGGGCAGGTCGAGTCCAAGAGCTAGGTCAAGGGCAAGGGAGGGCATGTCGACGCCCGCCGCGATGGTGAGGGGCATGGCACCGGGAAACCGCGGGTTCACCTCGAGCAGGGCGGGCACCCCTGCGGTGTCGCGGCGCAGCTGCACGTTCGCTACACCGGTGAGGCCGATCGCCTGCGCGACGGCGGTGGCGGTCGCCTCCAGCTCGGCATCCCGCACCGTCAGACCGGCAATCGAGACGCCGGAGTCAACGCGCGTGCGGGTGCGGGGCACCGCTGCGACGACGTGGCCGTCCGCGGCGGCGATCACGTCGACCGAGTACTCGTCGCCGGGCAGTAGCTCCTGGGCGATCAGGCTGTCGTCGTCGCCCAGCGCATCGAGATCAGCGCGGCTGTGCACGAGGCGAACGCCGCGCGACCCGGCGCCGCTGCGCGGTTTGACGATGATGGGAAAGTCCCATTCGGCCGCCGTTGACGCGGGGCCGACCAGGTGTGTGACGGGCGTACGCAGCAACGGAGCGCAGCGCACGGCGAGTGCGAACTTGTCGAGACAGGTCTCGAGCGTGTCGAGCGAGGGGGCGGCAAGCGCCGCCGACAGCTCACCACGACGACGCGCCAGCGGAGGCAGTTCGACGTCGACCGTCGAGAAGAGCACGTCGATCTCATCCTCGGCGCAGAGGGCGATGAGCTCGTCGACGAAGGTGGGCGATTTGCCTGGAGACAGAATGCGGCGGCGGTCCGCCGGTACGAGGTAGAGACCGCTGGCCCAGCCGTCCATGTCGCCGGCCAAGACCTCGACCTCGGGCCGCTGAAGAAGCGAGCGGATGACGGCGACGCCAGCAGGCCCGCCCGCCCCGGTGACAAGCACCCTGGTTGCCATCGCTACTGCCCTGCGGCTCGACGTGACGGGTCAGCCGCGCTCATGTTCGGGCGCACCGGCGACGAGAGGTCCGCCGTCTCGCGAATGATCTCGAGCGGCTCTGCGCTCGTGCCGCCGCCGTAGCGACCCCAGTAGCGCGCGGTGGCGAGCACGAAGTCGGGTTCGAGGTAGTTGCGAATGTCGGCCTGCGACCGGAAGCACTCGAGCAGGGCGATCTTCTTGTCGGTGAACCCGTCGATGGAGACGAAGCGAGACGGGCGGAAGTCCACGGTCGATGAGGGGCTCTGGAAGCAGGCGACAGTGCGCACCATGCGGGTCGCGACGAGGGTCGCCTCGTGCACGGCACGGTGGTCCTGATGGCGGTCGTGCGCGCTGTGGGTATAGACGATGGTCGGAGTGACCTCGTTGACCACGCGCTCGATGATGGCGACGGTTGGGCCGGTGTTCGAAATCTCGGTGTCGATGAGATCCTCAAGAAAGAGACGGGCGCCAAGCAGATCGGCCGAGGCAAGCGACTCGTGCTGCCGGTCGTCAGGCATGCCGCCCCGCGCACCTCGCGAAAGGGTGAGGATGGTCACGCTGTCGCCGGCGGCCCGGTGCGCAGCGAGGATCCCGCCGACGCCGATCTCGACGTCGTCCGGGTGCGCCCCGACCGCGAGCACGTGCTCGCGTGGTCGCGCCGCCTCCCGGTTTGCGCGGCCGTCTGCGGCAAGACGCGTGACAACGGTGACGAGCTCGACGGCGCCGATCGGCTTGGTGAGAAACTCGTCGGCCTGAGCGCGCAGCGCGGCAACGGCGTAGTCGACCGAGATGTGCGCGGTCATGACGACGATGGGCAGCTCAGGCTTGACTGCCCGGATCTGCTCCATGAGGGTGAGGCCGGTCATGCCGGGCATCTCGATGTCGGTGACGACGACATCGGGGTCGAACTCCTCGACGAGCGCCTTCGCGTGGAAGGGGTCAGCAGTGACACGCACGTCAAAACCGCCCCGCTTCTGCAGCACCGTTCTGGTGTATTCCGCTACGTCGGGATCGTCCTCGACGATCACCACCCGATAGGCGTCAGTCACTGTTGTACCCTCTCCCCGGCATCACTGTCCCCCAACTCTAGAGCGCGAATGCCGAAGCGCCGCAGCAATAGGGCCGGATTCGCCGCACGCACCTCATCCAATCGCTGCCGCGTCGCTACGGCGACGGCCACATCCGTTGTCTCGCCGACCGTCGCGAGCTCCACTCCCATGGGATCGAGCACCATGCTGTTGCCCGCGCCGACCGGTGGCGCGTGGTCGGCGGCCGCGATATAGACGGTGTTCTCGATGGCGCGCGCGGTCAGCAGCGTGCGCCAGTGATGCTCTTTGAGCGGGCCGCGCACCCACTCCGCGGGCACGACAACAAGTTCTGCTCCGGCGTCAACGAGCGCTCGGGTGACCTCGGGAAAACGGATGTCGTAGCAGGTCTGCAGGCCGACGGTGAGGCCGCCCCACGCGAAGGTCGGTGCCGCGATCTCGCCGGGTGCTATCCACTCGGACTCCTTCGCGCCGAAGGCGTCGTAGAGGTGCATCTTGCGGTAGACCGCCGCGCGCTGCCCGTCGGGCCCGATGGCCAGCACCGTGTTGTGTGCCCGCTGACCGGCCGACTCGAGCATTCCGGCAACGGCTGTCACGCCGAGGTCGGTCGCGATGGCTGCCAGCCCCGTCGCGAAGGGGCCGTCGATTGCCTCAGCGGCGGTGATCCAGTCCGGTCCCATGGTCGGCGTGAAATAGGAGGAGTACTCGGGGAAGACCACGAGCGTGGCTCCCCGGCCGACGGCGGTCTCGGCCAGCTGCCGCATGACGGCGAGGTTGGCATCGCGGTCAGCGGTGGGAGCGAACTGAGCGACCGCGATTCCGTTCATGGGGCAAGCCTATTCGCGCCGCACGTCCGCCGGTTTCTTGTCGGTGCGCCATCCACGCCACGTGGGATGCCGCAGCCGGCCGGTCGCGGTCCACTCGCTGAACTCGACCTCGCCGACCAGCGACGCGCGCACCCAGTGGGCGCCTTTCGCCTCCGCGGCTGGCACGTCTGCTGCCGGGCTCGTAGCCCGCTCGATTTTGGAGAAGCGGGTGTGCATCTCGTCCAATTGCTTGTCGCCGAAGCCGGTGCCGACCTTGCCGACGTACTCGAGACCGTCCTCGCCGGGTATCGCCAGCAGCAGCGCGCCGACGCGACCGGCCCGGGCGCCCTTTCCCTCGGTCCAGCCGATGATGACAACCTCCTGCGCGCGGTGGTGCTTGAGCTTCACCCACGCGTGTGACCGCTTGCCCGGCAGATAGGTGGAGTCGCGTTTCTTCGCCAACACGCCCTCGAGCCCCAGCTCGAGGCTGCTGCGCATCGCGGTCTGCTCGTCGCCGTCGAAGGCCGGCGGCACCTGCACCTCGCCCTTCGTCGCAACGTGCTTCTCGAGCAGGGCACGGCGCTCGTCGTAGTGCTGCTTCAGCAGCGAGTCGCTGTTGAGGGCGAGCAGGTCGAAGGCCATGAAGAACACGCCGGTCTTGGCGCGCGCCTTCTCGATATCGCTCGCCTTCGTCAGGTTCATGCGCTCCTGCAGGCGGCCGAAGCTCGGGCGCCCCTTCGCATCGAGCGCGACGATCTCGCCGTCGATGACAGCGTCACCGTCGACCGCGGCCGCGATGGACTGCAGTTCGGGGTAGCTCTTCGTCAGATCATTGCGGTTGCGGCTGGTAAGCGAGACCTCGCCGGCGGCAACGGTCGCAATCGCCCGGATGCCATCCCACTTCATCTCGAAGGCCCAGTCGTCATCCGCGCTGATTTCACCCGCGGTCGCCAGCATGGGTGCGATCGTCTTCGAGCGCGGTTTGCCGATCGTCTTTCGGGCCTTGCCGGGCTGGTCCTTCATCAGGTGGATCAGCCAGTTGTTATCGCCTGTGTGAATGAGCGCGTACTTGTTCGTGCCGTGCTTCTCGCCGTGCAGTGTCGCGATGACCTCTTTGCCGTCCCGCCATTTCTCAAGCTCGTAGGTGCCGGCGTCCCAGATGGTGACTACTCCCCCGCCATACTCATCTTTCGGGATCGTGCCCTCGAACGTGCCGTACTCGAGCGGGTGGTCCTCGGTCTGCACCGCGAGGTGGTTCTTCGCGGGCGTGGTCGGCACCCCCTTGGGCAGCGCCCAGCTGACGAGCACGCCGTCGTGCTCAAGGCGAAAGTCCCAGTGCAACCGGCTCGCGTGATGCTCCTGAATGACAAAGGTCATGCCGTCGCTGGGCGCTGCTGTGTCGGCGGGCACCGGCTCTGGTGTCTTGGCGGCATCGCGCATACTGCGGTACTTCTGTAGCCGATCCCGGGCGACAGGGGTGGTCTCGAATCGCGCCTGGTGCTCTGTCGTCGGCTCGAGCGACTCCATGTGCCCAGCGGTCAGCCCGGCCAGCGGGTCGCCGTTCTTCTTCACGCGCGCCAGCACCTCGGGGTACTCCAGCTGCTTCAGGCTCTTCGACTCGAGCTCTTTCCAGGTGCGCGGCGCCGCGACTGTTGGGCGGTCACGCCCCCGCAGCGAGTAGGGCGCCACTGTCGTCTTGTTGCCATTGTTCTGGCTCCAATCGACGAGCACCTTGCCGTCGCGCAGACTCTTCTTCATGTCGCTGACGACTAGGTCGGGGTGGTCGGCCTCGAGTGCACGGGCGAGCTCGTGTGCGACGGCAGACACGGCATCCGAGTCCTGTTTGCCATCGAGCGCTGCGTAGAGATGGATGCCTTTTGATCCGCTGGTCACCGGCATCGGATCCAGTCCCATATCCTGCAGAATCGCACGCGCCCATCGCGCCACCTCGGCGCACTCGGCCAGCCCTACCCCCGGGCCGGGGTCGAGATCGAGCACCAGTCGGTCGGGATTCTTGCGCACGCCCGTGCGGCCGAACTGCCACTGCGGCACGTGAATCTCAAGCGCGGCAATCTGGCCGAGCCACGTGAGGGTAGCGAGGTCGTTGACGAGCGGGTAGTCGTTCGAGTGGTCCTTGTGCTCGATCGCGCGTCGCTTCACCCACGACGGGGTCGAGTCGTCGAGATTCTTCTGAAAGAACATCTCGCCGCTGGTGCCGTTCACCCACCGCTTGCGAGTGGCGGGGCGATTGGCGGCGTGGGCGATGAGATGGGGGGCGATCTCGGCGAGGTAGGCCAGCACATCCGCCTTGGTTGTCTGCGTCTCGTCATAGAGCACCTTGTCGAGGCTGCTGAGCTTGATGCGGTGCCCGTCGACAGAGACGGTCTCGGACGGTGCCATGCTTTCCAGCTTCCAGCAAGCCCCCAGCGTTCTTACCGATTCTCAGGCAAATCGGAGCAGGATCGAACCATGAGATCAATCTGGAAGGGCGCCATCGCGTTCGGGCTGGTGAACGTTCCCGTCAAGGTCTACAGCGCGACGGAAGACCATGACATCTCGCTGCACCAGGTGCACGACAAGGACGGCGGCCGCATCAAGTACCAGAGGCGCTGTGAGATCTGCGGAAAGATCGTCGACTACGAGCACATCGACAAGGCCTATGACGACGGCGATCGCACGGTCATTCTCACCGAGGAGGATCTCAGCACGCTGCCCGAGGAGCGCAGCCGCGAGATCGAGGTCGTCGAGTTCGTGCCCAGCGACCAGCTCGACCCGATCATGTTCGAGCGCAGCTACTTTCTCGAGCCCGACTCGAAGTCGACCAAGGCCTATGCGCTGCTGCGGCGCACCCTCGAGCAGACCGACCGCACCGCGATCGTGCACTTCTCGCTTCGGCAGAAGTCACGGCTCGGCGCGCTGCGCGTGCGCGGTGACGTGCTGATGCTGCAGTCGCTGCTGTGGGATGACGAGGTGCGCGAGGCGGCCTTCCCCAGCCTCGATGAGAAGGTTCGCATCAGCGAGAAGGAGCTGCAGATGTCGAAGTCGCTGGTGAAGAGCTTCGCCTCTGATTTCGAACCCTCCTCGTTCAGTGACGAGTATCAGGAGCAGTTGCGCGAGCTGATCGACGCGAAGCTCGCCAAGGGCGACGACATCAGCACCGAGGAGACCTTCGGGGAACAGCCGGAGGATGAGGGCGGTGGTGAGGTGCTCGACCTGATGGCTGCGCTGCAGAAGAGTATTGAGAAGAACCGTGCCTCGACCAAGAAGCCCGCCGCCAAGAAGAAGGCGCCGGCCAAGAAAAAGGCAGCGAGCTAAGCCGCAGTCGTTTCGGCGGCCACCGCCCGCTGAATATCAGGAACCGCCACCGGCCCGATCTCGGTGACGGTAATCGGTGTGGTAGGGCTGACCAGGATCATGTCGACACCCCCCTCGTGCAGGAGGGGCACCAGCTCGATCAGACCACGCGCGACGATGTCACTCGTGTGGGCAAGGAAGATGTCGCACATGGTCTCGCTCGTTCGGAAGGTGCGGCCGGAAACAGCGACGAGGCGACTGTACTTTTCCATGGGCATTGCTCCGTTCGGCGGGTGCTTGTGATCGAAACGTTACGCATCCGGCTGATGCGGCAACAGGGGTTAACCGGTGAAGAACCTGTGAAAACTTACGATGTCGAAACCGACGCCCCCACGCGGTAGGCCGCACCCGTGTGGTCGCTCGGCAGGCGGTCGCCGCGGCCGTGCAGCTTGTGGCGCAGCGTGCCCTCGGCGTAGGCCTCGGGGTACGCCCCGCGCTTGCGAAGTTCGGGAATGACGAACTCCACGATGTCTTCGAAAGTGCCCGGCGTGATGGCGTAGGCGAGGTTGAAGCCGTCGACATCCGTCTCTTCCACCCACTCCTGCAGCTGGTCGGCGATCTCTTTGCCGGAGCCGACGATCGTCGGGCCAAGACCGCCGATCGCTCCCCCGCGAGCGATGTCGCGCACGGTGAACTGCTCGCCGTTGGCCGCCGACTCCTCGTAGTTCGCGATGACCGACTGAATCGCGTTGCTCTTGACGTTGCCAACCGGCTCGTCGAGGTCGTACTGCGAGAGGTCAATGCCCATCCAGCCCGACATGAAGACCAGCGCCCCCTCCTCGCTTGCGTACTTCAAGAAGTCCTCGTGCTTGGCCTTCGCCTTCTCGGGCGTCGCGTCGGTGATCACCGTCAGCAGCGTGTAGATCTTGGCGGCATAGCGGTC
>Ga0247732_10000020_pt1 | contig 122604 bp, 114 predicted proteins | sample UWRJL163409C2_FD_180940 | JGI IMG/M metagenome (GOLD analysis project Ga0247732, IMG submission 180940) | Plant litter microbial communities from Arlington Agricultural Research Station in Wisconsin, United States - UWRJ-L163-409C-2 | ecosystem: Environmental > Terrestrial > Plant litter >... | reverse complement strand
TCCGGTGGAGATGGTCGACGGGCCTCCGACGAAGGCGACGTCGTGGTGGTTGTGGCGTTGCAGCCAGTCGAGCACGCTCGCCACTCCCCCGGCGTTGTCGGTTCCGAACATCGGGGCGTCGAGGCCCGCGACCGTGCGGTTCATCAGCACCAGCGGCAGCCCGGAGGCCTGCAGGGCCTCGAGCTGCGGCGAGAGGCCGCCCTGCGGGGAGAGCAGCAGCCCGTCGATGCGCTGCGACGCGAAGATGCGCAGGTACTCGTCGACCTGCGTCTGGTTCTCGTTCGCGTTGGCGAGCAGCATGGTGAAGCCGAGCCGGCCGGCCTCCTGCTCGGCCGCGTGGGCGAGCTCGGAGAAGAACGGGTTGCGGATGTCCGACACCAGCAGGCCGAGAACCTCGGTTCTCGACCGGCGCAGCGATCGGGCCGGCCCGTGTGCGATGTAGTTCAGCTCCGCCGCCGCGGCGAGGACGCGCGCGCGGGAGTCGGGCGAGGTCTGGCTGCTGCCGGTGAGCACACGCGACGCCGTCCCGAGCGCGACGCCGGCCCTGGCCGCTACGTCCTTGATGGTCGCCATTCACCCACTCCTCGATGGAAACGTTCCCATCATCGCACGCGACTGAACGGCACGCGCCTTGCGTGAACGCGGGTCGTCGTGCATTATTGAAGCCACACACATGGAAACGTTTCCATGGAATCGATTCCATAAGGGAATTTCATCAACGGCGAGGGGATCCGGGAATGAGCTCGACGGTCTTCGTCTTCGGCAGCATCAACGCCGACACCAGCTACCGCGTGGTCTCCCTCCCCGGCCCGGGCGAGACCGTGCTCGCCTCCTCCGCGCTCGAGTCGCCGGGCGGCAAGGGCGCCAACCAGGCGATCGCCGCATCCGCCGCCGGCGCGGCCACCGTGATGGTCGGAGCAGTGGGCGACGACGCGGTCGCCACCGCCCTCCTCGACGATCTCGCCGCCCGCGGCGTCGGCACGGCGGGCATCGCGACGACCGCCGGCGCCGCCACCGGGCGCGCGGTCGTCTACGTCGACGACGCGGCGGAGAACTCGATCGTGGTGCTCCCCGGCGCCAACGACCTGCTCGACGAGACGACCGCGGCAGCGGGACTCGCCTCCATGCGCGCCGACGACCGGCTCGTGCTGCAGAACGAGGTCCCGGCCGCCGCGAACCGCGCCGCCGCCCGGCTGGCGCGCGCCGTCGGCGCCAGGGTGATCTGGAACGCGGCGCCGGCCCCCGCGTCGCTCGCCGACCTCGTGCGCGACGTCGACCTGCTCGTGGTGAACGAGCACGAGCTGGTGCAGCTCGCCGGCATCCTCGGCCTGCCGGTCGGCCGCAGCGACCTCGGCGCACTCCTCGCGGCCACCGCACGCGAACTCGGCGCCGACGCGATCTGCACGCTCGGTCCCGCCGGATCCATCTACCTGATCGACGGGCACCCCGGTTCCGTCGCCGCCCCCGAGGTGCGCGCCGTCGACACCACCGCGGCCGGCGACACCGTCGTCGGCTACCTCGCCGCGCACGCCCACCTCCCGGTGGAGCGGCGTCTCCAGCTTGCCAACAGCGCCGGCGCCCTCACCGTCACCCGGGCCGGCGCCTCCTCATCCATCCCCCAGCTCGGCGACGTCGAGACGATGCTCGCCGCACTCACCGAAAGGACCCCAGCATGATTGTCGCTGTCGGAGCCGACCACGCCGGATTCCCGGTCAAACAACGCGTCATCGACTCGATCGAGAGACTCGGCCACACCGTGATCGAGCGCGGTGCCACCAGCACCGACCCGGTCGACTTCCCGGACGTGACGCAGGACACCTGCGCCCCCGTGCTCGACGGCACCGCCGACCGCGCCGTGCTGGTGTGCGGCACCGGTGCCGGCGCGATCATGGCGGCGAACAAGATCCCCGGCATCCGCTGCGGGCTCGCCAACGAGTCCTACTCGGCCCACCAGGCCGTGGAGCACGACGACGCCAACGTCATCGCGCTCGGCGCATGGCTGGTGCCGCCCGCCTTCATCGACGACATCGTCGCCCAGTTTCTCGCGGCCACCTTCGACGACGACGAGGACACCCGCCGCCGCGTCGCGAAGCTGAACGCCCTCGACGACCTGCTCCCCGAATCCGCCAACTGACCACCGACTTCCTGCACAATTGATCAAAGGAGATCCACCCGTGACGACCACGTCCACCTCCCCGCAGAAATCTGCGCTGGGATCGAAAGACCGCAACAAGACGGCCCTCGCTGCCGCCCTCGGCACGAGCGTCGAGAACTACGACTTCATCGCCTACGGCACCGCCTCCGCCCTGTACTTCAGCGCGGTGTTCTTCCCGGAGAGCGACCGCTTCGTGGGCACGTTGCTCTCGTTCGCCACGCTCGCCGTCGGCTTCCTGATGCGTCCGCTCGGCGGAGCGGTGGGCGGATACCTCGCCGACAAGTTCGGCCGCAAGCCGGTTCTGGTCGGCGCGATGCTGGTGATGGGCGGCGCGACCTTTCTCATCGGCCTGCTGCCCACCTACGCGCAGATCGGCGTCATCGCCCCGGTGCTGCTCGTCATCATCCGGATGATCCAGGGCCTCGCCTTCGGCGCCGAATGGGGCGGGGCCATCACCATGGCCTACGAGCACGCGCCGTGGAACCGCCGCGGCATGTACGCCGCGATCCCGCAGGCAGGCAACCCGCTCGGCATCGCCCTGGCCAGCGCCATGTTCCTGGTCTGCGCGAACCTCGAGGGCGACTGGGCCTGGCGCATCCCGTTCCTGCTCAGCGCCGTGCTCGTGGTCGTCGCCCTGGTCGTGCGCTCCAAGCTGTCGGAGTCCCCCGAGTTCGAGGCCGCCAAGGCCGAGGGCAAGATCGAGAAGAACCCGTTCCTCACGACGCTCCGCCGCGACTGGAGGAGCATCCTCCGCGTCATCGCGCTGCGCATCGTCGAGTCGTTCGCCTACTACTCCACGGCCACCTACCTGCTCAACTATCTCTCCGAGCGCTTCCCGGACATCCGCCCCACGGCACTCGGGGCGATCACGGCCGCGAGCATCCTCGCGATCTTCGTCACGTTCCTCATGGGCTCGCTCACCGACCGGGTGGGCAGACGGCCGATCTACATCGTCGCCTGCATCGTCGCCATCGGATTCGCATTCCCGATGTACCTGCTCACGAACGACGGCGAGCCCGCCCTCGTCGTCGCGGTGTTCGTGTTCGGTATCGGAATCATCCACGCCTCGCTCACCGGAGTGCAGGGCTCGCTGCTCACGGAGCAGTTCGGCACCTCCACCCGCACCTCGGGCGCATCGCTCGGCTACCAGATCGCCGCGGCGATCGGCGGCTTCGCACCCCTGCTCGCCGCCCTGCTCGTGGGCTGGATCGGCTGGTCGGGCGCGTCGCTGCTCTACATGACCGCCGCGGTCGTGGGACTGATCGGCATCCTCGTGACCCGGGAGACCTACGGCAAGGCCGAGCGTGCCCGCGTCAACGCGCTCGTCGCGGAGGAGAAGCGACAGCTCGTCTGATCGCACCACGATCGGGCCGGGGTCGCCTGCCGCATCGCGCGGCGGGCGGCCCCGCTCTCGTTCGCGGACGGCCTGCGACAGCCGGGCTGCACCTCAGACGTCGAGGTACGTCGCCGCGTCGCCCTCCGACAGCCCGTTCTCGCTGTCGACGGCGCCTGGCCGCTGGTGCGAGTAGAACGCCATCCGGCTCTCCGCCCGCCACGCCACCAGAAACCACGACCCGGCAGCGGCGTGGTAGCCCACAACGCTCGGGTTCACCAGCATCGGCTGGGGGTCTTCGAAATCAGTCAGGTAGAGCACGAGAGTGACGCCGCGGATACCGAACCGCGAGCCCTCGCCCACCCCACACAGGTACGTCGTTGTAGCAACCATGGCCGAACCCAGAATTCTCGTCGTCGCGGTCTCCGTCCGCCTCATCTGCGGTGAAAGCCTGTCATGTCACAAGCTACGCCCAGAAGCGGGGCACGGATAGAGCACGGCCCGATCTGGTCGACCGGATGCCTCGATCCACCCCTAGAGCGAGACCTGGTCGCGCCCCCGGGCCTTCGCCCGGTACATCGCGCCGTCCGCCTTCTTGAGCACGTCGGCGGCCGACGACGACGCGTCCGCGACGGCCATGCCCACCGAGGCGGTCACGGTGACGAAGGCGCCGCCGACGTCGATCGGCTGGCGGATCGCCTCGGCGATGCGGTCGGCGATGGTCGCCGCCTCCTCGGTGGTGATCGACTCGCAGAGGACGACGAACTCGTCTCCGCCGAGACGGGCGACCGTGTCGGGGCTGCGGGTCGCGGCGAGGATCCGGTTGGCCACGTGCACGAGGAGCGTGTCGCCCGCGTCGTGGCCGTGGGTGTCGTTGACCTCCTTGAAGGAGTCGATGTCGACGAACAGCACGGTCAGCTGGGTCAGCCGTGGCGTCTGCGCCAGGCCGAGCCCGATGCGGTCCATCAGGAGCCGCCGGTTGGGCAGGCCGGTGAGCGCGTCGCGCATGGCGAGGGCGGCCAGCTGGGTGTCGGCCTGCCGCAGCAGGGCGAGGGTGAGGTCGCGCGCCAGGTCGTCGGCCTCCGACTCGAGCCCGACCCAGGGGATCGACCGGCCCATGACGGTCTGCGACCACGAGGGGAACGTGGTGTCCCGCGCGATATTGGTGCCGGCCTCGTCGCTCGGATCCTCGCCGAACCAGTCCGAGCGATCGGGGGTCTCCATGCGGAACCAGGCGATGAAACCGTCGAAGCCCGGCAGCGGCGCGACGATCAGGCCGCTCACCGCCGGCAGCAGCTTCGCCACGTCGGGGTGCTCCTCGGCGAGCGCGTCGGAGACGATCGAGTTTCCGGCGATCGTGGCGCCGAGGTGAAGGCCCGCAGCGCGCACGACGGAGGGAAGCGGGGTCGAACCGACCGACGTCACGTGAGTGCCGAGACAGATCATCGCGCCGTCGGCGGGGATGAGGTCGAGCACGGTCAGGTCGCCGCCGAACAGGGCCCCGGCGATAGCGGATGCGTCGGTCGACCTCTGCAGCTCGAGCTGGTCGATGAGCTCCAGGCGGATCGTGCGCAGGCGCTTCGACTCGGTGAGGCGGCTGATCTTGGCCATGGAGTCCAGGTGCAGCGCCACCTGGTTCGCCAGCGCCTCGAGCCCCTGCCGGATCGCATAGGGCACCGTGACCGGGGTCAGGTTCGCGAGGCTGATGACGCCGATGAGGTTTCCGCCGCGCACGAGGGAGAGCGACAGGATCGACTTGTGGCCGAAGGTCTGCATGAAGTACAGGTCGTGCGCCGAGATGCTGCCGAGCTGCGATCCGCTGAGATCGAGCGGCACAGCATCCGCTCCCGGCGATCCGACCACGTCCGACGCCACGGCGTCGCTGCTCACGATCAGTCGGGAGCGCCGCTTCAGGTAGGCCTCGAGCACCTCGGGCGGGAATGCGCTCTCGGGGAAGCGCAGCCCGAGGTAGCGCTCGGTGTCGGCCGGGGCCTCCTCCGCCACGATCTCGCTGCTGCCGTCGTCGCGGAACGCGTAGACCACCACGCGGTCGAAGCCGGTGAGCTGCTGGAGGGCGACGGCGGCGGCCTCCCACATCTCGGCGTCGGTGGTCGCCCGGGTCAGCTGGTGGATCGCGCGGTAGACGGCGAGCGCCTCCTGCTGGGCGGGCCGCAGCACCGACAGCTCGAGCTCGAGCAGCACGAAGGCGCCGCTGCGGTGCACGATGACGTCGAACTCGCGCCCCGCGATGGTCGCGGAGGCGTGCTGGCCGGGTTCGCCCGTGCCGTCGAGGGTGGAGCGATTGGCGGCGATCCATTCGGCCCCGAACACCGTGCCGAGGTCGCTGCCGAGCAGGTCCTCGACCTCCATGCCGAGCGTGCCGCCCGAGTTCTGCGACACGTGGGTGATTGCGAGCCCGTCGCCCTGCGCGGCGATGAGCACGCCGTGCGGCTGGATCGAGACGGCGGCGACTGTGGAGGTCACGGGAGGTCCTTTCGGCACCGGGATCACGCGGTGCGCCCGGCGAGGCATCGCTGCCTAGTCGGGAGGAAAAGACGCCTCAGCATAACCGCCCGCGCCCGCTCCTGTCAGCCGGTCGCGGCGGCGGGCCTACCAGCCGTGCGCCAGGTAGTCCGACGCCTCGTCGACGGTCATCGCGGCCGGGCCCTGCGCGGCGGCGGCGTGGGCGCCGGTGTTCTCGAATCCGTCCCAGTGCTCGGGCGCCCAGCATCCGCTCAGCTCGCCTGCGTCGGCCGCCACCGGGGTGAATACGAGAGCCGGGGAGAAGAGCGTGGCCACGGGAAGGACGAGAAACGGCGGATGCCCGGACTCCGCCTCGAGGTCGGCAACTTCTGGTCGCGCTAATATCTCGAACATTTCTGGGTCCCCCGACAGCTCTACTCGTGTGCATGTTTCGCGGCGGCCAGGTCGGGTCCGGCCTTCGCGGCTTTCGCCCGAGCCTAGGGCCTCCGCGGCCGGAAAGGCCGCAAAGAGGCAAACAAATCTTCAGGTCTGTAAACGTGCGGCAGAGAGGGCGTCTCGGCCGCACGGTATCCTTACCCGAAGCACCTTCACTGTCGGCCGATTCCGCCGCGGGCGCAGGCCGCCCAGGGGAGAACAGATGAGCACCGTACCGAGCGACGAACGACGACGGCTCGACGAGTGCGTCCTCGAGCCCATCCGCATCCCGGGATCGATCCAGCCGCACGGCGCGCTGCTCACCCTCGATCCGGAGACGCTCACCATCGTGCACGCCTCGGAGAACCTCGCCGAGATCCTCGGCAGCACCTTCGACCCGCTGGTCGGCCGTGCCCTGAGCGAGCTCGTCGGCGACGTCTGGGTTTCCACCCACGCCGCGGCGCTGTCGGGGAGGGTCACCGCCCGCAGCCCGATCTCCCTGGTGCTCGACGGCCGACGGTTCGAGACCATCATCCACGGCGGGGGTCCGCTCGCCATCGTCGAGTTCGAGCCGCTGCCCGAGGCGGTCGACGACCGCACCGAGGTCGCCGTCTACGGGGCCATGCACCGGCTGTCGAAGCTGCGCACGCACGCCGCACTGTGGTCGGCGACGGCCCGCGAGCTCTGCGAGCTCACCGGGTTCGAACGCGCATCCATCTACGCCTTCCACCCCGACGGCCACGGCGAGATCGTCGCCGAGGTGATCCCGGAGGGCGACGAGCCCTACCTCGGACTGCGCTTCCCCGCCTCCGACATCCCGGAGCAGGCGCGGGCGCTGTACCTCACCAAGCTGTCGCGCCAGATCGTCGACAACTCGGGCGCGGCATCCGCTCTGATCGCCCTCCCCCTCGAGTCGGGGGAGGATCGCGAGCCCCTCGACCTCGGCGAGGCCGAGCTGCGCAGCGTCTCGCCGCACCACCTCCAGTTCATGCGCAACATGGGCCAGAAGTCCACGCTCTCCCTGTCGCTCGTGCGCGACGACCGCCTGATCGGCATGGTCACCCTCGCCCAGAGCACCCCGCACCGGGTGTCGTACATCCTCCGCCAGGGACTGCAGGTGCTCGCCAACCAGGTGGCGCTGCAGCTGAACGCGATGGACGAGATCGACCGCCTGACCTCGCAGATGCACGCGCGCGGCATCCGCTCCGAGCTCGTCAGCCAGACCGGCGTGCGCGACTCGACCGACGCCGCCGACCTCGCCGCCGCGCTGTTCGACGGGGAGCTGAATGTGCTCACCCTCATTCCGGCGGACGGGGCGCTGCTGAGCATCGGGGACGACGTGCACTCCATCGGCCGGATCCCGGGCGACTCCCCCACCACCGTGCTGCGGGACTGGGCGGGGATGGTCGAGATCGGCGGGAGTTTCTGCACCGAGGCGCTCCCCACCGAGCATCCCGAGCTCGCCGCGCGGCTTCCCGGGGTCACCGGGCTGCTGTTCGTGCCCCTCCCCGGCAGCGGCGACTTCATCGCCTGGTTCCGCCCGGAGCTCGCCGAGGACGTGCGCTGGCTCGGAGCGCAGACGATCGCCAACCGCGACACCCCGCTCTCGCCTCGCACCTCCTTCTCCTCGTGGACCGAGAGCGTGCGGGGCAGGAGCGCGCCCTGGGGCGGCCTGGAGCACGACGCCGAGGAGCTCAGCCGCGATCTCGCGGGAGCGATCATCCGCCACGGCGAGGTGAAGCTCGCCTCGCTCGCGTTCAAGGACGCCCTGACCGCGCTCCCCAACCGCCGCCTGTTCATGGACCGCCTGCGGCTCGCTCTCGCCGGCGAGGCCCCCGGCTCGACCTCGCTGCTGTTCATCGACCTCGACTCGTTCAAGGGCGTCAACGACACCTACGGGCACGAGACCGGCGACCAGGTGCTCGTCGAGACCGCCTCCCGCATCCTGGCGTGCGTGCGCAGCGACGACACCGTGGCGCGCCTCGGCGGCGACGAGTTCGTCGTTCTCTGCGAGAACGCCACCGTCGAGGAGGCCGAGAGCGTGGCCCAGCGCATCATCGCTGCCATCAGTCAGCCGATGGACGCCCGCGGCGAGGCGCTGGTCGTGACCGCATCGCTCGGTATAGCGGATGTCGCGGACGCGGCCGGCGCCGAGGACCTGCTCCGCGGGGCCGACGTCGCGATGTACCGGGCGAAGAATTCCGGGCGCAACCGCGCGAGCCGTTAGATCCAGCCGCGCTCCCGGGCGAGCAGCACGGCCTGCTGCCGGGTGTCGACGGAGAGCTTGGTCAGGATCGTCGAGATGTGGTTGCGCACCGTGCCCGGCGCGAGCGACAGGGCGCGTGCGATCTGAGCGGTGGTCTCGCCGCGCTGCCCCAGGCGCAGCACGTCGAGCTCGCGGCCGGTCAGCGGGCAGCGCTCGTCGCTGAGCGCGTCCGCCGCGATCTCCGGGTCGATGTAGCGGGCGCCCGCCGCGACCTGGCGGATGACCGCGGCCACCTCACCGGCCTCGCGCGACTTCGGCAGGAAGCCGGCCACTCCCGCGGTGAGCGCGCGGCGCAGCACGCCGGGACGGGCGTGCCGGGTGACGATCACGCAGCGCGCGGAGATCGAGCGCCGCAGCCGCTCCGCCACCTCCACGCCGTCCAGGCCCGGCATCTCCAGGTCGAGCAGGCAGATGTCGGGCAGCAGCCGCTCCGCCTCGGCGACCGCCTGCAGCCCGTCGGAGCACTCCGCGATCACGTCGATGTCGCCCTCGAGGCGCAGCAGCGCGGCCAGCGCCGAGCGGATCATGCCCTCGTCGTCGGCGATCAGCACCCGGATCCTCGGCTCGCTCACCGCGCCGCCTCGTGTACCGGCACCGTGACGACCACGGTGAACTCGGTCTCGCCGTGCACGATCTCGAGGCTGCCGCCGACCTCCTCGGCACGCCGGGCGAGGCCGTCGAGCCCGGTTCCCTCGCGGCCCGCGACGACCCGCTGCGGAGCCGGCGTTCCCGGTGTCGCGGGGGCGGCATCCGTGTCGTTCGTAATCTCGTACCGCCACAGGCCGCCCGCGCGGGCGAGCCGCAGCACGGTGTGCCCGCCGCCGCCGTGGCGCAGCACGTTGGTCGTGGTCTCGCGGATGACGGGGCCGAAGACGGATGCCGGCGCACCGTCCGCATCGTCGGAGACGACGGTCTCGGCCGCGATGCCGGCGGCGCGCAGCAGGTCGCGGGCGTTGGCGAGCTCGTCGCGCAGCGGCACGGAGCGGAAGCGCGTCGCGAGGTCGCGCGTGCCCTGCCTGGCCTCGTCGACGCTGACGCGGGCGGCCCGCAGCTGCTCGAGGGCTGCGTCCGGGTCGCTGGCCAGCAGCCGCTCGGTCAGCTCCAGCTGGAGCGCGATCACCTGCAGGTGGTGGCCTTGCAGGTCGTGCACGTCGGTCGCGACGCTCAGCCGCTCCTGGGTGGCGGCGAGGCGCGCCTCGGAGACGCGGGCGCGGTCGAGGGCGATCAGCACGTCCCACCACCACAGCGACAGCACCGTCATCAGCGGGAGGGCCGCGGAGAGGAAGCCCGTCGGGAAGTAGCCGGTCTCGATGTCGACCGAACCGGCGACGACGGCGTTGGCGTCGATCACCCAGAGGCAGACCAGCAGCGCGGTGACGCCCAGCACCATCCGCGTCCGCACCGTGCGCGGCCAGTCCAGCAGCTGCAGCGACTGCGCGACGGGCACCACCAGCAGCAGCCAGAGGCCCGACAGCGAGAAGGCGGTGATGCCGTAGCCCAGCGCGAGCAGCACCGGGACGAGCACCGCGCGCCAGCGCATGGGGGCGGGCTCGCCGGTGCGGTGCCGGTAGGCGAGGAGGAGCGGCACGGTCGACACGCACCAGAGCACTCCGCCGAGAAGAACACCGGCGGTGGGCGCCGCATCGAGCCCGCCCTGCGAGAGGGTTGCCGCCCAGGTCAGCACGACGATCGCCTCGAAGAACACGATCGCGGTCGCCGTGTACCACCAGGTGACGCGCACCCCGCGCGACGTCGCCCGTACCGGGAGGGAGCGCGGCTTGTCGTGGCTGGTCACCCCACCACTGTAGGTCCCTGACATTTGTCACGGATGGCGCGGGTGAAAGGCCCGGAAAGCGGTGACAGTCCGACACTGCCCAGCCGGCCGCGCACGCGGTGGACTGTCAGCAGTGCGGCGGGACCAACCGGGTCCCGCCTTCTCGAAGACAAGGAGTTCTTCATGGATATCGTCGCTCGCTTCCAAGACCTGGTCGCCCAGGTGCCCGAGTTCCTCCAGCCGTTCATCGTCGCCCTCGCCGGCGCCGTTCCCTTCGTCGAGGGCGAGGGCGCCACGGTGATCGGGATCATCGGCGGGCTCAACCCCGTTGTCGCCGTCGCGGCGGCCGCCATCGGCAACTTCCTCTGCGTGCTGGTGCTCGTGACCCTGAGCTCCGGCGCCCGTTCGGCGATCGTCAACCGCCGCCGCGTCGCGGCGAACGCCGACGACAGCGTGCTGGCCTGGAGCGGCACGCGCCCCGGAGCGACGCCCGACGAGACCATCGCGGCGATGGACGAGGACTACGCCGCATCCGACAGCAAGTCCGCCCGCATGGTCAAGTTCCAGCGCGCGCTCGACAAGTACGGCGTTCCCGGGGTGAGCCTGCTCGGGCCGCTGCTGCTGCCGACGCAGTTCACCTCCACCATGCTCGCCGCCAGCGGCGTCGGCAAGTCACGCGTGCTGTTCTGGCAGGCGATCGCGATCGCCGCCTGGTCGATCCTGTTCGGCGTCGTCGTCGGCAGCGTCGTGCACAGCGTGGGCTGAGCGGCGTGACGCTACTGTCGCCGCCGGCCTGGGACTGGGAGGATGTGCCCGTGACCGATCACCGCAGGATGCTCCTCGACACCGCCTCGCTCTACTTCCGCGCCTTCCACGGTGTGCCGGACACCGTGCGCTCCCCCGACGGCACCCCGGTGAACGCGGTGCGCGGTCTGCTCGACATGATCGCCCGCCTCGTGGGCGAGTTCGCCCCCACCGACATCGTCGCGTGCTGGGACGACGACTGGCGGCCGCAGTGGCGGGTGGATCTGATCCCGTCGTACAAGGCGCACCGTGTCGTCCCGGACGACCGGTCGGGTTCGGTCGAGATCGTGCCCGACCTGCTCGAGGCGCAGGTTCCCGTCATCCGCTCTGTTCTCGCCGAGCTCGGTATCCCGGTGGTCGGGGTCGCCGGGTACGAGGCCGACGACGTCATCGGCACGCTGGCCAGCCGATCGCGGATGCCGGTCGACATCGTCACCGGCGACCGCGACCTGTTCCAGCTCGTCGACGACTCCCGGTCGGTGCGGGTGATCTACACCGGGCGGGGCATGTCGAAGCTCGAACTGCTCACGGATGCCGCGGTCGAGCAGAAGTACGGCGTGACCCCGCGGCAGTACGTGGACTTCGCGGTGCTGCGCGGCGACCCCTCCGACGGCCTCCCCGGCGTCGCGGGCGTCGGCGAGAAGACCGCGGTCGCGCTGCTGAACGACTTCGGCAGCCTGGACGGCATCGTCGCGGCCGCCGCCGATCCGGATGCGGCGATGGGCGCCGCAGTGCAGGGCAGGCTGGCGGCGGCGAGCGACTACCTCGCGGTCGCGCCCGCGGTGGTCGCGGTCGCGCGGAACCTCGATCCCGGCGACCACGACAGCCGCATCAGGCCGATCCCGCCGCACCGCGCGCACGCGCTCGACGAGCTCTCGACCGCCTGGGGACTCGGCGCGTCGCTGGTCCGCGCGCGGAAGGCGCTAGCGGATGCGGCCGACGCGGCCGAGTGACCCCAGGCTGTTTCGTTCTACCGCCCGCCCTCGATGCGGCGGTTGCGCTGCGCGACACCGGCGGTGCCGTACGGGTAGTCGTCGGCGCGCGGGGCGCTCGCGTCGGACAGGGTGGCCACCTCCTCGGCACTGAGCTCGAGGTCGGTGGCGCCGAGGTTGTCGACCAGCTGGTCGACCGTGCGGGCCCCGAGGATCACACTCGTCATGGCCGGCTGGGCCAGCAGCCACGCGATGGCGACCTGCGACGAGGAGGCGCCGCGGTCGCGCGCGATCGACTCGAGCGCGGCGAGCACGGCCCAGGTGCGCTCGTTCGCGTTGCGCGCCTCCCACGCCTCCATGCCGCGCTTCGGGTTCTCGCCGAGGCGTGACGCCCCGGTCGGGGGAACGTCGCGCTCGTACTTGCCGGTGAGCCATCCGCCGCCGAGGGGAGACCACGGCAGTAGGCCGATGCGCGCGTCGAGGGCGGCGGGGACGACCTCGTGCTCGATGTCGCGCACGAGCAGGCTGTACTGCGGCTGCAGAGTCACCGGCGGGGCCAGGTGGAGGGCGGCCGCGCGGTGCACCGCCTTGGTCAGCTGCCAGCCGAGGTAGTTCGAGAAGCCGTAGTAGCCGATCTTCCCGGCCTTGACCGCGTCGTCGAGGAAGGACAGCGTCTCGTCGATGGGGGTGAGGGCGTCCCAGGCGTGCATCTGATAGAGGTCGATGTGGTCGACCCCGAGCCGGGTGAGGGAGGCGTCGAGGGCCGTGCGCAGGTGGCGTCGCGAGAGCCCCAGGTCGTTCGGGCCCTCCCCCATCGGGAAGCGGCCCTTGGTGGCGAGCACGATCTGCTTCGCCGCCTCCGGGTTGCCGGCCAGCCAGCGCCCGATGATCGACTCCGACTCCCCTGCGCTGTAGACGTCGGCGGTGTCGATGAAAGTGCCGCCGTGGTCGACGAACGAGTCGATGATCGCGTGGGAGGTGGTTTCGTCGGCCTCATCGCCGAAGGTCATTGTTCCGAGTGTCAGCTCCGACACGATCGCGCCGGAATTTCCGAGGTTTCTGTATTTCATGTTTCCGACGTTAGACCCGGAGGGATTCGCTGGCCATCTGCGGGCATCTCCTTGACGCCCGGCCGAAAACAGCCAGAATCACGGTCAGTCGGAGTCTGCGTGCCCGGTCGGGTCGTACTCGAAGGAGCCCTCCAGCTCTCCCGCGTCGTCGGGACCTCCCGTGCCCGGCAGCACCTTCACGTCGCTCTCGTCGACGTCGGGGTCGGCGAAGGCCTCGCTGTCCGACACCTCCTCGCCCTGCTTGGCCTCGATGTCGCGCTCGTTCGTGTCCTGGTATCCGTCGCCCGGGGTACCCGGGCCTGCTTCTCCGTGTGTGCTCATGGGGACACGGTACGTGCGGCTCCTCCCCGTGGCTGTCCATTGCGCCGGACGAGGGGAGACGCTAGAGGCGGTGAGCGGATGGCTCAGCTGGCCGCGGGCGGAAGCGCCGCGAGGGCCGCCGCGGCGATCGCCTCGACCTCAGTGCGGCTGCCGCCGTCGCGCGCGCGTGTGGACATGCCGCCCATGACGGCCATCAGGAAGCCCGCGGTGTCACCGGCCGAGAGGCTGGCCGGCAGGTCGCCCTCCGCGATCCCGCGCTCGAGACGCTCGGCGATCTGCTCGCGGATGAGCGCGCGACGGTCGGCGAGACGCGGCTCGGTGAGCATGAAGCAGCCGGGCGGGGTGTGCGGGTCGGTGTGCGCCTCGGCCGTCGACCGCAGCATCCGGGTGACCGCCCCGACGGCGGTGGGTTCCTCCAGCGCCCGCGCTGTCGCGGCCGTGACCGCGTCGAAGTAGCACCCGGCCGCGGCGGCGAAGAGCTGGTCCTTGTCGCCGAAGGCCGCGTAGAGGCTCGGCGGGGTGATCCCCATCTCCGCCGTCAGCTTCGAGACCGTGGTCGCCTCGTAGCCGTCCCGCCAGAAACGTTCCATGGCGAGTATCAGCGCGGACTCCCGGTCGAATGTTCTCGGTCTGCCAGCCATCGTGAACTCATTGTATAGCGCTCGCTAGAAAATCTGCTAGCGTTCCTCGAAGCAATTACCTAGTGCTCGTTACAGAAAGGTTCCACCATGCAGATCAAGGGTTCAGTCGTACTCGTCACCGGCGCCAACCGGGGTATCGGGGCGGAGTTCGTGCGCCAGCTCAAGGAGCGCGGCGCGGCGAAGATCTACGCCGCCGCGCGCACCGCCGGATCGATCGATGTCGACGGGGTCGAGGTCGTCACCCTCGATGTCACCGACCCCGCCCAGGTGGAGGCGGCCGCCGCCCTCGCCGGCGACGTGCAGCTGCTGATCAACAACGCCGGGGCGTCGTCCGGCCTGGCGCTGGTGGACGGCGACCTCGCCGGCATCCGCTCGGAGTTGGAGACCAACCTGTTCGGCCCGCTCGCCACGACCCGCGCGTTCGCCCCGGCGCTGGCGCGCAACGGCGGGGGCGCGATTCTCAACGTGCTGTCGGCGATCTCGTGGATCTCCTCCCCCGGCGCCTCGGTGTACGCCGTGTCGAAGGCCGCGGCGTGGAGCCTCACCGACGGCACCCGGATCGAGCTGGAGCAGCAGGGCACCCAGGTGCTCGGAATGCACATGGGCATGGTCGACACCGACATGACCGCGGGCTGGGACATCCCCAAGATCACCCCGGCCGTCGCGGTGGCCGCCGCCCTCGACGCGCTCGAGGCCGGGCAGAGCGAGGTGCTGGTCGACGATACGGCGAAGTTCGTGAAGTCGACGCTGGGCCTCGACCCGGCGGAGCGGTACGCGCTGCCGTTCGGCTAGGGGCTGTTGCAACGCCGGCCAGGAGAGGTGGGGCAAGGTTTCGACCCTCCGGGCGCCCGGGAAGGTCGAAAGTTCGCCCCACCTCTCTGCGCGCGGGAGGTGGGGCAAGGTTTCGACCCTCCGGGCGCCCGGGAAGGTCGAAAGTGTGCCCCACTGCTCTGTGCGCGGCGCCCCGGGAGCCGGGACCACGGAGCTCGGCCGCGTTCCGGCGGCTGCTACGCTCGGCAGCACCAGCGCCACCCCGGGACACGCCGTCCGTCGCACGCCAGGAGAGGTGTCAGTGTCCGGTCTCGCACTCGCACTCGTTCTCTGCGCCGCCGTCTGCCACGCCGGCTGGAACGTGCTCGCCCACGGGGTCAGCCGCATCGGCGTGCCGTTCCTCTGGTGGGGCGCCGTGGCGAGCACCCTGCTCTGGGCCCCGGTCATCCCGCTCGCCGGCGGACTCGGCGCCGACGGGCCCGACCTGCTCGCGGGGTTCGCGATCGGCGTCGCCGTGTCGGGCGTGCTGCACATCGCCTACATGCTGGTGCTGCAGCAGGGCTATGCGCGCGGCAGCCTCTCGACGGTCTACGCCACCGCGCGCGGCACCGGTCCGGCGCTGAGCTCCTTCCTCGCCGTGCTGCTGCTCGGGGAGCGGATCGGGATCCTCGCCGCGGCGGGCATCGCGGTGATCGTGGTCGGGGTGGTGGCCACCGGCCTCATCGACCGCTCGGAACCCGTCCTGGGCACGCGACGCCGACTCGACCCGGGCATCGTGTTCGGGGTGCTGACCGGCGCCGCCATCGCGTCGTACACGATCTGGGACGCGCACGCCCTACGCACCTGGGGGCTGTCGCCGGTGGCGTTCATGGTCGGCTGCACCCTGGTCGAGGCTGTGCTCTACGCGCCGCAGGTGTACCGCCGCCGCAGCGAGCTGCTCCCCGTGGCGAGAAGGCACTGGCCGAAGATCCTCGCGTTCGGCGTGCTCTCCCCGATGTCGTACATCCTCGTGCTGACCGCGGTGACGATGGCCCCTGTCGCGCTCGTGGCGCCGATCCGGGAGGTCAGTGTGGTGCTGGTCTCGGTGTTCGGTGCGCTGGTGCTGCGCGAGGGCTCGGCCGTCCGGCGGATCGCGGCCTCGGTCGTGGTGGTGGGCGGCGTGCTGATGCTGGCGCTCTGAGATCCTTCGATGCAAGCGGATGACGCGGACGCGGCCGTGCCGCCACGACGCGCTACTGCCGCCGCACCGCCGCGGCGAGCACTCGCACCCCGCGGCGGATGAGCTGCTCGTCGACGTTGCCGAAGCCGAGCACGAGGGCGGGCGGGAGCGGATCGGTCGCCGCCCCCGCGAACCGGTAGTGCCCCAGCGGGTTGACCCGCACGCCCATGGTGGCCGCGGTCGCGGCGACAGCGCGCTCGGACACCCCATCGGGCAGGCCCAGCAGCGCGTGGCAGCCGGCCTCGAGACCGCGCAGCGCGCCCTCGCCGAAAGCGGATGACGCCTCCGCCGAGAGCACGTCGCGGCGGGCGCGGTAGACCTCCCGCACCCGGCGCAGGTGCCGGTCGAAGCGGCCGGTCTCCATCAGCAGCGCCAGCGCCTCCTGGTCGAGGCCCGGGGCGCCCCGGCTGCTCAGCCGCTTCTCCTCGACGATCCCGGGCAGCAGCCGCGGCGGCGCGAGCACCCAGCCCAGCCGGATCGCGGGGGCGAGCGTCTTGCTCACCGATCCGAGGGCGACCACGCGGGAGGGGCTCAGCCCCTGAAGCGAGCCGACCGGCTGGCGGTCGTAGCGGAACTCCGCGTCGTAGTCGTCCTCGAGGATCACGCCGTCCGTGTCATCCGCCCAGGCGATCAGATCGCGACGACGCGACGGCGCGAGGGCGACGCCCGTGGGGCACTGGTGGGCGGGCGTCAGCAGCACGGCGCGCGCACCGGACGCGCGCAGCCGTTCCACGTCGATGCCGAGCCCGTCGACGGGGACCGCCACCGGCTCAAGGCCGGCCCGCCGGGCGATCAGATCGTGCTCGCGCGGGCCGGGGTCCTCCAGCCCGATGCGCCGCACGCCCTGCCGCGCCAGGGTCGCGAGGGTGAAGGCCAGCCCCTGGCGGAAGCCGCCGACCACGACGGCGTCGTCGGCGTCCGCGCAGCCCGCCCGCACGCGGCGGTGGTAGGCGGTGACGACCTCGCGCAGGTGCAGCGATCCCGCGGCATCCTCGTCGCTGAGCTGCGCGGTCGGCAGGGTGCGCGTCGCCTCGGAGAGCGCCCAGCTCCACTCGGCCAGCGGCACGGAGCCGAGGTCGGGGATGCCGTACTCGAAGTCGATCGCCACCCGCGGGGGCGCGGGCGGCACGGGCGCGGCACGAGTCGCCGCCGCCGGCACCGCGGCCACCCGCGTCCCCGAGCCGACCGTCGACTCGACGTAGCCCTCGGCGAGCAGCTGCTCGTAGACCTCGACGACCGTGCCGCGCGAGACGCCGAGCACCTCCGCCAGGCGTCGGGTCGACGGCAGGCGCTCGCCGGCGCCGAGCCGCCGCTCGCGGATGCCCGCCCGCAGCTGGTCCTGGATCTGGACCCCCAGCGGCCCGGCGTCGGGGTCGAGAACCACCAGCGGATCGGGACCGCCGCCCGTCCATCTCACTGTCATGCCACCAGAATGGCCCACTCGGCGCATGGGCAATTGGGTCTTCAGACCGGACCGCATCCGCGTCAGACTCGCAGCCATGAATATCGGCATCGTTCTCGCCGTGGCATCCGCTCTCGCCTACGGCGCGTCGGACTTCATCGGCGGCGTCGGCTCGCGCGCGCACTCCGTGTGGCAGGTCGTGGTGGTCGGGCAGGGCGCGGGCGCCGTGGCGATGCTCGCGGCGGGGCTGGCGCTGCCGGGCGACCCGGCCGCGACGGACTTCGCCTGGGCGCTGCTGGCGGGCGCCGGCTCCGCGACCGGGAGCATCTTCCTGTACCGCGGGCTCGCCCGCGGCCGGATGGGCCTGGTGGCGCCGATCTCGGCGGTCGGGGCGGCGGTGCTGCCGCTGCTGGCCGGGGTGCTCTTCGGCGAGCGCCCCGGGCCGCTGGTCTGGGTCGGGATGCTCGCGGCGCTTCCGGGGATCTGGCTGGTCTCGCGCGGCCCCGCCTCGTCGCGGTCGGCCGGATCGCGCGCGGCTCTCGCCGACGGCGTGCTGGCGGGTGCGGGTTTCGGGGTGCTCTTCATCGCACTCGCGCAGATCTCCGCCGGCGCCGGCCTGCTGCCGCTCGCCGCCAACCAGCTGGTCGGGGCGGCGCTGGCGGTCGCGGTCGCCGCCGGGCTGCGCCAGGTCTGGCGGCCCTCCCGCGGAGTTCTGGGCTGGGGCAGCGCGGCCGGTGTGCTCGGCGCGCTCGGCACCCTCTTCTTCCTGCTCGCCACCGGGGCGACCACCCTCGGCATCGCCGGGGTGCTCGCCTCCCTGTACCCGGCCGTCACCGTGCTGCTGGCGGCGGGGTTGCTCGGCGAGCGCGTCGCCATCCCCCAGCGCGCGGGCATCGGCCTCTGCACCCTCGCGGTCGCCGCCATGGCGCTGGGCTGAACCACCACCACCAGAACAGGAGACCAACCATGCTGAAGCAGATCGCCGAGGGCGTGCTCGTGCACCAGAGCGAGTTCATCCAGAGCAACACCACGGTCGTGCTTGGCGGGGCGGGCGCGCTGCTCGTCGACCCCGGTATCACCACGAAAGAGCTGGCGGATGTCGCGGAGGACCTCCGCCAGCTCGCACAGCCCGTCGTCGCGGGCTTCTCGACGCACCCGGACTGGGACCACGTGCTCTGGCACGCGGCCTTCGGCGACGCGCCCCGCTATGGGACGGACCGGGGCGCCGCCTCGATCGCCGAGGTGCTCGCCACCGCCGACTGGCGGGCCCGCGTCGCCGAGGGCCTGCCGCCGGAGTACGCCGACGAGATCCCGATGGAGCTCCTCGGCCTGCTGACCGCCCTGCCCGTCGGCGCGGCACGGATCCCCTGGGACGGCCCGACGGTGCGGATACTCGAGCACCGGGCGCACGCTCCCGGCCACGCGGCGCTGCTCGTCGAGGAGGCGCGCGTGCTGATCGCCGGCGACATGCTGTCCGACATCCTGATGCCCTTCCTCGACCTCGAGGCCGCTGACCCGATCGGCGACTACCTCGATGCGCTGCGGCTGTTCGAGTCGGTGGCGGACGCGGTCGACACGGTCGTCCCCGGCCACGGCTCGGTCGGCGGGGCCGGGGCGCTGCGGGCGCGCATCGACCTGGACCGCTCGTACCTGCTGGCCGTGCGCGCCGGCGACGACCCCCGCGACCCGCGGATCGGCCCGTCCGCTCCCCTGGAATGGCTGGCCGACGTGCACGCCTGGCAGGTGCAGCGGCTGGGGCTCGGCGCCGACCGCCTTCATCTGGCGTGACGGACGCGGGCGACACCGCAACTCAGGCAGAACGCCGCAACGCCCCGAGCGGATGCCCGTGGTGACGCGGGCGCGCGGGCGCCGGCCGCGAACGTGCCTGAGTTGCGAGAGCGCGGGCGGGGACGGCGGGAGGGCGTCTCGCCGTCCGCGGGAACCGCCGCCGCGGCATCCGCTCACCGTGTTCGTCATTCCGGATCGACCGCTCGGCGGCGGCGAGTGTCCCCGCGATCGCGCCGGCGGGCCCGCGCGCCGTCGCCATCCGTCCGGAATGACGAACACGGCCGGCACCACAACTCAGGCAGAACGCCGCAACGCCCCGAGCGGATGCCCGTGGTGACGCGGGCGCGCGGGCGCCGGCCGCGAACCTGCCTGAGTTGCGAGAAGCGCGGGCGGTTCGGCCGGAGGGCGTCCCGCCGTCCGCCGGAACCGCCGCCGCGGCATCCGCTCATATGCTGCAGGGGTGGATCGTCGGGCCGTGGCAGACGCACGGTCGGAGGCGCTAGGAACGAGGCGTACCGGAATCAGTTCGAGCAGGGGACACACAGTGATCGATCGCACAGGTCTGGCAACCTTCCTCCGTCGACGGCGGGAGTCGCTGCAGCCGGAGGATGTCGGGCTTTTCCGCGGCCCGCGGCGGCGCACCGCCGGCCTGCGCCGGGAGGAGGTCGCGGCGCTGTGCAGCATGTCGACCGACTACTACGCCCGGCTCGAACGGGGCACCGGCCCGCACCCCTCGGAGCAGATGATGGCCGCCATCGCCCAGGGCCTCCACCTGTCGCTCGGCGAGCGCGACCACGTCTTCCGGCTCGCCGGGCACAACCCGCCCGCGCGCGGCGCCGCGAGCGGGGACCACGTGAGCCCCGGACTCCTGCGCATCCTCGACCGGCTGCAGGACACCCCGGCCGAGATCATCACCGAGCTCGGCGAGACGTTGCGGCAGACTCCGCTCGCCGTGGCGCTCACCGGCGACGCCAGGCGGCGCACCGGCCCGGCGCGCAGCCTCGGCTACCGCTGGTTCACCGACCCCGCGTCGCGCGAGCTCTACCCGACGGCCGAGCGCGACCTCCTCTCCCGCGTCTACGTCGCCGGCCTCCGCGAGGTGGTCACCCTCCGCGGTCCCGGCTCACGGGCCGACCACCTGGCACGGATCATCCGCGGAGAGAGCGAGGAGTTCCGCGCACTGTGGGCGGAGCACGAGGCGGGCCTGCGCCCGACCGACGTCAAGCGCTTCACGCACCCCGAGGTCGGCACGCTCGAACTCGAGTGCCAGACCCTGCTCGACCTGGAGCAGTCCCACCGCCTGCTCGTCTACACGGCGGTGCCGGGAAGCGCGAGCCACGAGAAGCTCCAGCTGCTCTCGGTCATCGGCACGCAGGTGCTCGGTTGACCACAAGCGGATGAGGGGGCCCGCCCAGCCGTGGATCGTCAGGCCCTGAATACGGTTGCGCCGCGCGTCGACGATGGTTCCACACGACAACGGAGGAGCCCACCATGGCACGCACGATCGACATCACCATCCCCGACCTGACCGGCAGACTCGCCGTCGTCACGGGCGCCAGCGACGGCATCGGGCAGGTGATCGCCACCCGCCTCGCGAGCGCCGGCGCGGAGGTGGTCATGCCGGTGCGCAACCCGGCGAAGGGCGAGGCGGCGGCCGCCCGCATCCGCCGGATCGCGCCCGGCGCGACCGTCGAGACGCGCGAGCTCGACCTGTCGTCGCTGAGCTCCGTCGCCGCCCTGACCACCGGACTCGTCGCCGAGGGGCGCGCCATCGACATCCTCGTGAACAACGCGGGAGTGATGACGCCGCCCAGCCGGCAGACCACGGCGGACGGCTTCGAGCTGCAGTTCGGCACCAACCACCTCGGGCACTTCGCCCTGACCCTCGGCCTGCTGCCGCTGCTGCGCGAAGGGGGCGCCCGGGTCGTGAGCCAGAGCAGCGTCGCCGCCCGCCGCGGGGCGGTGGACTGGGACGACCTGAACGGGGAGCGCTTCTACGACGTGATGAAGTCCTACAGCCAGTCGAAGATCGCGGTCGCCCTCTTCGGGCTGGAGCTCGACAGGCGCAGCCGTGCGGCCGGCTGGGGCATCAGCAGCAGCGTCTCCCACCCGGGCGTCTCGCCGACGAACCTGCTGGCCGCTCAACCGGGACTCGGCCGGCCGAGCGCCACACCGGAGTACCGGCTGATCCGGGCGATGTCGCGCATCGGGATCGTCGGAACCCCGCAGACCGCCGCGCTGCCGGCCCTGCTGGCGGCGACCAGCGCCGAGGCGGGCGGCAGGTTCTTCGGCCCGAGGCGGGTGGTCGGCGGGGCGCCCGTCGAGCGCCGCCTCTGGTCGCCGATGACCGCAGCGGATGACGCGAGCCGGTTCTGGGAGGAGTCGGAGCGGCTGGTGGGGGCGCGCTTCGCGGTCTGAGGCGCACGTCGCGGCCGCGGCATCCGCTGCCCGGTTCGCCCGCCACAACTCAGGCAGAACGCCGCAAGGCCCCGAGCGGATGCCGTGCCCGCGCGGGCGCGCATCCGGCGGCCGCGAACGTGCCTGAGTTGCGAAACGGCGCGGGCGTTCAGCCGGAGGGCGTCTCGTCGTCCGCCGGAACCGCCGCCGCGGCATCTGCCCGCTGCGCGTCGGCACCCGCCCGCTGCGCCGCGTCGGCATCCGCCCGCCGCGCGTCGGCGAGCAGCCCGTCGAAGTTCGCGTCGGGGTCGCGCAGCAGCGCCTCGCTCGCCGCCGCGTGGATGCGCACGCGCGCCTCGGCGTGCGCGGCGCGGGCGTGCAGCATCGGCAGCGCGACGTCGCCGAGCATCGCGATCGCCCGGCCGAGGCTGCGCTGCGTCTCGACGGATCCGCGACCGAGCTGGCCGCCGAGCTCCTCGGCGAGGCCGGCCTCCTCCCCCGCCGGAACCAGGCCGGCGGCGGTGCGCCACGCGCTCCTGGCCACGTCGTCGTCCGGGTCGCGCAGCAGCTCGCGGCTGATCGCCGCCCAGCCGCGCGGATCGCCGATCTTCGACAGCGTGTGCAGCGCCTGGCTGCGCGCCTGCGGGTGGTCGGCCCCGACCTCGTAGACCAGCCGCGGAACGGTCTGGGTCGACGGATGCCGCATGAGGGCCCAGGTGAGCATCTCGCGCACGAAGAAGTCGGGTTCGAACTCGCAGCGCCGCACCAGCACCTCGACGTAGCGGGGGTCCGGCCGGGTGCCGGCCGCGAGCGCGCTCTGCAACCGCTCGGACGACGACTCGTGCTCCAGAGCGGCGCGGAGGCGGTCGGCGGGGCCGGTGGTGTCTGTCGACGTCATGCTCTCCAGTAAAGACGGTGACGCCGATCGGCGCACGCTCGTTACGCGGCCGCCGGCGCGCGCAGCACCTTCTCGATCGCCTTGCCCTTCGCGAGCTCGTCGACGAGCTTGTCGAGCCAGCGGATCTGCTGCATGAGCGGGTCTTCGACGTTCTCGACGCGGATGCCGCAGACGACGCCGGTGATCAGCGACGCGTTCGGGTTCATCGGCGCCTCGGCGAAGAACCGCTCGAAGGTGGTGCCCTCGTCGAGGTGGCGGCGCAGCGTGCTCTCGTCGAACCCCGTCAGCCACAGGATCGCGCGGTCGAGCTCCGCCTGCGTGCGCCCCTTGCGCTCGAGCTTCGCCAGGTAGAGCGGGTACACCGTGGCGAACGCGGTCTGGAAGATCCTGGTCACCCCGCCAGCGTAGACGCGGGGCGGGCCGGCGGCAATCGCCGCCGCGGGCTCAGCCGATCCGCTCGGCCAGGGCCACGATGATGCCCTCCGGCCCGCGCACGTAGGCCATCCGCCAGGCGTTCTCGTACTGCCCGACGCCGCCGACCAGCGCGTAGCCCTCCGCGGCCAGCCGGTCGACCTGCGCCTGCAGGTCGTCGACCTCGAACGACAGGCTGCGCAGTCCCGGCTGGTTCGCCATGGCCTCGGGCGGCACCGGCTCGGAGGGCGGCGTCACGAAACTGGACAGCTCCACCCGCGTGTCCCCGTCGGACGTTCTCAGCATCACGATCTCCGAGCGGGAGCCGGGTATCGCGGTGACGGTGTCGATGAACTCGCCCTCCACGATCGTGCGGCCCTCGATCTCCAGCCCGAGGCCGAGGAAGAACACCGTCGCCCTCTCGAGATCGTTGACGGTCACACCGACGTGATCGAATCGCAGGGTCTTCGACATGGGCACGGTCTCCTTCGCACGGCGGTGAACGGAGCGTACCGCCGATCCGGGCTACGCGGCCAGATCAGCGCTTGTCGGCGAACCGGCGCTCGATGGACTCCCCCGAGGCGGTGGCTCGCAGGAATTTGCGAAGAGCGGATGCGACGGCCACCTTCTCGGCGTCGTCCAGCACGTCGGCGGTCGCCTCGTCGACCGCGTTCTCCACCCCCTGGAGTCCCGGGACGAGCGACTGTCCCCGCGCGGTCAGGGCGAGCAGGGTCGATCGCCTGTCCTTCGGGTCGACGCTGCGCTCCACCAGCTTGCGGCTCACGAGGGCCTCGACGATCCGGCTGGGGCTGCCCGCCTCGCAGACGATGAGCTGCCCGAGGTCGCGCAGGCTGCAGGGCCCGAACTCGTTCAGCACGAGGAGGATCTCGGCCTGCGAGACCGTCAGCGAGAAGGAGTCGAGGGCGCGCGCGTACTGGCGCGCGCCCTCCCGCTGAGCGGCGAGAACGAGGTAGCGCAGTTCGGTGGGGGCCAGTCCGGCCTCTTTCGCTGCTGCGCTCACACTGTCCGCCCTTTCACCGGGGCCGAAGTCGCCCAAAATTAGATGTTATGAGCAAAGTTACTATGTCACGCGTCCACACGCATCCGCTCGGCGGCCGTGGCATTCGACACAGCGCCTTCCGGGTCGGGGGCGAATCGCTCGTTCGCCCTGCCGTGCTCGGCCATCGCCCGGCGACCGAGCACGCGCGGTCCGACCAGCGTGAGAATCGCGGGCATCACGACGATGCGGATGAGGAGCGCGTCGAGCAGCACCGCGATGCCGAGGCCGATGCCGATCTCCCGCACGATGCTGATCTGGGCCGTTCCGAAGGCCGCGAAGACGGCCACCATGATGATCGCCGCGCTGTTGATCATCGCCCGGGTGCTGCGCGTGCCGGCCGCGACGGCCTCGGCGAAGGGCTCGCCCGCCCGGTAGTGCTCGATGATGCGCGACACGATGATCACCATGTAGTCCATGCTCAGCCCGAACATCACGGCGAACAGCAGCACGGGGGTGACGGAGTTGATCGGCGCCGAGCCGAGCGCGCCCGAGATGAGCGTGAGGGCGCCCAGGCTGGCCCCGACCACGAGCACATTGAAGACGAGGGCGACGAGCGGGAGCAGCGCGGAGCGGAAGGCCACGGCGAGCATCGCGAAGGTGAGGATGAACACGAAAAGCACGATCCAGGGGATCGAGGCGATGAGGGCCTGGTCGAAGTCGAGGCCCTGCGCGGTGGCGCCCGTGACGCGGAGGTCCGCACCGCCGGGCGCGCCCTCCTCGCGGAACAGCTGCACCAGCTCGTGCGCCTCGACCGAGTCCGGGCCTTCGATGCTCGTCACGAGCACGCGCGCGATCAGCTCGTCACCGTTCCGCGCCCAGAGCGCGGACAGCGCGGGCGGCGCCTCGCCCGAGGCGAGCAGGGCGGCGAGATCTGCCTGGGCCGCGCCGTCCGAGGTGGGCGAGACGACCGTCGCCGCCGACGGCTGGTCCTCGGCGAAGTCGGTGAAGGCGCCGACCTGGTCGAGCAGCGACTCGGGACCGTCGGCGGCCGGTGCGCTCAGGAGCACCTGGATCGGGAACAGGCCGTCGTTGCCGATGCGGCTCTCGATGAGCTCGAGGCCGACGCGGGCGGGGTCGTCCTTCGGCAGCACGGTCGCGCTGGCCACCGGGGACTGCAGCGAGATGCCTGCGATCGGCACCGCCAGCGCGACGAGGGCCACGATCCCGATGACGCCGTACACCCGCGGGACGGCACGACCGGCCGTGGACGCCGGTCGGCGGCGGAGCGGGATCGCGCCCCAGGAGATCCTCGGCCCGAGGAGGGAGAGGAGCGCGGGCAGGGCCGTCACCGCGAGCAGGAGGGCGACCGCTGTCACGACGATGCCGCCGAGGGCGATGCTCGTGAAGGCCATCAGCCGGGGGATGAAGAGGGCGGAGAGAGCGACGGCGACGGCGATGCCGCTGAAGAGCACCGAGCGGCCCGCGGTGGCGAAGGCGACCGTGAGGGCGTCGTCACCCGGCCTGCCGGCGTCGAGCTCCTCGCGGTAGCGCTTGACGATGAAGAGCGAGTAGTCCACCGCGACTGCGAGGCCGATCATCGACACGATGTTGGAGTAGAGGATCGAGATCTCGGTGAACTGCGTGGCGATGAAGCCGATGGCGCTGCCGGTGAGCAGTGCGCCGCCGGCGATCACGAGCGGTGTCGCGGCGGCGGCGACCGAGCGGAAGACGAGGAGGAGGATGACGATCAGGATGGGGAAGACGATCAGCTCGGCACGGATCGCGTCCTCCTTGGAGTGCACGTTGAGCCGGTAGTCGAGAGCTGGCTGGCCGGTGACGTAAGTGGTCACGTCGGTGGCGCCGTCGAGGTCGCGCATCAGCTCGGGGGTGAGGTCCTGCACGGCCGAGTTCGAGCCGTCGAATCCCGCGAGCACGACCGCGGTGGTCCCGTCGGCGGTGAGCCATTCCGGCCGTTCGCTCGGCGAGACGATCTGGGTCGCCCCGCTGTCGCGGAGAACCCGCACCACCGCCTCGATGTCGTTCGCGGCGATCGCCGAGTCGGATTCGAGGGCGACGACGACCTGGTTGGGAGCCTCGCCGAAGGCCTCCTGAACCGTTGTCTGCGCCATGATCGCCTCGCCGCGCGGATTGCTGAACCCCCCGGCGGACAGCGACGAGTCGAGCTGGAGGGCGAGTACTGCGCTCACGGCGAGCACCGCGCCCCACAGCGCCAGGACCAGCTTTCGATGACGGATGGATGCTCGAACCAGTCGCTGCATGGGGTCTCCTTATTTGAGTGACACAACATGTATGTTGTAGCACACATCGGGAGGCGGACGAGAGGATTTCGGAAATCCACGAGGAATTATCGAGACGTCTCTTGACAGCACGGTATGCGTGCTCCAACATGCATGTAGTGGCACTAGTTGTTACAACATGCAGTTGTGGTCGGAGACAGTCTGGCTTCGATCGGACCGATTCATTCGCATAAACAGGGGGCACTATGACTATCGAATTGATTCCCGTGACGACCAGCACTCTGGCCGATCCTGTCGACGTGATCGCCGCGATCGCCCGCGGCGAGTTCGTCGTCGTCGTCGACGACGAGGACCGCGAGAACGAGGGCGATCTGATCATCGCCGCCGACCACGCGACACCGGCCGCCATCAACTTCATGATCACGCACGGACGCGGCCTGGTGTGCCTCGCCATCACCGACGAGCGGGCGCGGCACCTCAACCTCGCGCCGATGGTCGCGCGCAACGAGGACCACATGGGCACCGCTTTCACGGTGAGCATCGACGCGACTCCGGCGAACGGTGTGCACACGGGGATCTCGGCGACCGAGCGCGCGACCACCATCGCCGTCGCGCTCCGGGGCGACGCGGGCGACCTGGCGCGTCCCGGCCACATCTTCCCCCTGATCGCGCGCGCCGGCGGCGTGCTCGAGCGCCCGGGGCACACCGAGGCGTCCGTCGACCTCGCCCGGCTCGCCGGATGCTCGCCGGCGGGCGTCATCGTCGAGATCATCGGGGAGGACGGAGAGATGCTGCGCCTCGGGTCGCTGCTCGGCTTCGCCGAGAAGCACGGTCTGCTCATCACCAGTATCGAACGTCTCCGCGAGTACCTCCGAGACGCCGAGTAGACGCCGGTGGACGCGTCGTCGATCATCCGCGCCGCCACCTTCCCGTGGGTACGGGGCCGAGTGCTCCGACACATCGGGACGATCGCGGGTCTCGAACACCTGCCCCTCGACGGTGCCTTCGTCGTGGTGCCCAACCACACGAGCTACTTCGACCACTTCGTTGTGGAGATGCTGATCGACGCCGCGCGGGGTGTGCCCACGTGGATGCTCACCAAGGAGGAGAGCTTCCAGAACGCGCCCCGTCGCCTGTGGACCCGCGCCTGGTACGGCATCCCGGTGGGCCGCGACCGGCCGACGCCCTCCACGATGCGCGCCGTGCACCAGGTCTTCGCCGACCAGCACGCGCTCGCGGTCTACCCGGAGGGGACCCGGGGCGACGGCGGCGAGCTCCTGCCGTTCAAGCCGGGCGCCTTCCGGCTCGCGCTGCGCGGCGGCGTGCCGATCGTTCCCTTCGCGATGGTCGGCTCGAACGCGGTGCTCCCCCGCAACAGCCTGAGATTCCGGGCCGGCCGGGTCCACGTGGCCATCGGCGCCCCATTGCATCCCGACACGTCGCTGGGCAAGCAGGCCCAGGCCGAGGATCTCGCCGATCGCAGCCGGGAGGCGGTCGCGGCATTGATCGAGGTCGCGAGGTCGAACGGGTCGACCCACGACGATCGCCCCTCGCTCGCTGTCGCCGGCGCCGCGGCGCTCGACTCTCTGGTCGTCTCCCGGCTCGACGACTCCGGCTCCCTGTCGTCGCGCGATCTCCGGCGGGCGCGCTACCTGCTGAGGCTCCTCCGGGAGAGTTCCGACGACCTCGCACTGCGGGCGCAGGAGGTGCGCCTGAGCGGCCTCCGGCTCCGTGCGATGAGCACGCCGGCCAGGCTCGCCGGTGCCAGAGGACTGCGCCGCCGGGCGGAACGACTGCTCAGCGAGGATCCGCAGAACAGCGTGCTCAACTACGTCCTCGGCCGGTGGCACCTCGGAGTGCCGAGCGCGCTCGGCGGGTCGCCCGCCACGGCCGAGTACCGGTTCCGCGTCGCGAGAGGAAGCGCCGCGACCGGCGACACTCGCGCCGCATTCGGCATCATCGACGCCCTCATCGCACAGGGTCGCGACGACGAGGCGTTCGCTGTCGCCCAGACGCTCCTCGACGAGCTGCCTGTCGCGGAGCCCCGATCGGGACTGCGCCGGAGACGAGCGGAACGGCACCTGGAGTCGATCGCCTCGAAGCAAACCGTCACCGAGCCGATCACCTCCGAGCGGGCCGCCCATGTCTGAGACCAGCTCGTTCGACGGCGGCGTGCGCATCGTCGTCGAGGGTGGACCGCGCGTGAACTGGACCATGGTCGGAGACCGGCAGTGGCACTACGCCGGCCTCTGGCCGAACGAGTCGCAGGAGCGCGATCTGCGCAGGTTCGTGCGCTCGGGCGGCGCCCTGCTGATCGTTGTGAACGACGTGGCGACGACCGTGCAGGCGCTCGCGCGCGAACTGGGCCCGATCGCGGACGGCCAGGCGGAGGACGAGGTGGTGGAGATCCCGGTGCCGTTCCTCGACTGGATGGACTCGGAGTTCCGGCGCACCAGCGTGCGCCAGATCACCGAGGTGCAGGAGCGCTACCGATCTATGCCCGGCCCGCTGCGTCCGCCCTTCGTCCTCGTGCCCTCCCGCCGCTCCGAGCGCGTCGTGCTGGCGGTCCGCACGGCGGCGGCGAAGGGCGAGCTGAGCGCGACGGTGCTGCAGGAGCTCGGCACGTTCGCGTTCGGACGCTCGGTTTCCGGGCGGCGCAGCCTTCCGCTGCGTGTCGCCGCGCGCATCCGCTCGCCGAGAATCCAGACCCAGCTGTCGGGGCGGTGACCGTGTATTCGGCGACGACCGGCATCCGCGCGGACCCCGCGACGGTGCTGCGTGTGCTGCTCGACCCGAGCGCCGTGCCGGAGTGGAACCCCGCCATCACCCGGGTCGCCACCCTCGAGACCGAGGTGCGGCCGGGGGTGGCCTACGGCGTGACCGTGCGGTCGCTGCTGCGCGGGACGCTCACCTACGCTCCGCGGCACTCCAATCTGCTCGTCGAGTACGAGCTGCGCGCGCCCGGAGCGGTGGAGAAGGGCAGATGGCTGCTCCACGGCGCGGAGAACGGCACGACCGAGGTCGAGCACACCTTCGAGCACGGCGGCTTCCTGCTGGCGCGGATGAGCTCCGCGTTCGAGCGGGTGGCGTCCTGGCGCCTCGAGCGCCTGAAGTCGTTCGCGGAGGCATCCGCAGCAGCGCGGTGATCTCGCTAGGAAGCCGCGCCCCGAACGCCGCTACGAGCGGATGCGCGTGAAGACATGATGGACGGCCCCCGACGGCGAGGCGGTCGCCTCGATGTCGAAGCGCTGCTCGAGACCCTCCTGACCGTCCCAGAGACGCACCCCGCGCCCGAGCACCACCGGCGACACCACCACGTGCAGGTGGTCGACGAGGTCGGCGTCGAGAAACTCGCGCACAACGGTCGGGCCGCCGCCCAGCCGCACGTCGAGTCCGCCGGCCAGCTCCGTCGCGAGGTCCAGCGCCTCGCGCGGCGAGGCGTCGCGGAAGAGGAAGGTCGTCTCCCCCACGCTCAGGTCGGGGCGCGCGTGATGCGTCAGCACGACGACCGGGCTGTGGAAAGGAGGCTCCTCGCCCCACCAGCCGCGCCAGGACTCGTCCTCCCACGGCCCCGCCTGCGGCCCGAACTTTCCGCGGCCCATGATCTCCGCGCCGATGCCGACCCCGGTGGCGGCGGCGAAGGCGTCGTCGACGCCGTGCGTGCCGCTCCCCGCCGCCTCGCCGTCGTGGCCGGACATGCCCACGAAGGTCTGCGTGGGGAAGAACCATTCCATCAACCGCTGGCCGGCATGGCCGAAGGGGGCGTCGAAGGTGCGCCCCTCGCCGGTCGCGAAGCCGTCGAGGGAGACGGCGAAGTTGTGCACGCGGAGTCTGGTCACGGCACCGAATGTAGCGGAGGGCGGCGTGGCGCAGAAGGGTTCGCCGCAGACTGGAGGCATGGAAACGAAGCGCGCGACCGTGGTCAGCCTCGAGCTGCTGCTCGACCCCGGCACGGAAGCGCGCATCCGCGCCCAGTGGCAGGGCCTGGCCGACGCCGGGCTGTCCAGCCTCGCCGCGCACACCGCGCCGAGCAACCGGCCGCACATCACCCTGGTCGTGCGGCCCGCGCTGCCGCAGCCACCGCGCGTCGGGCTGGCCGCGGCCGTCGCCCTGCCGCTCGCGCTGGAGCTCGGCGGCCCGGTGATGTTCGGGGCGGGCGACCGCCGGGTGCTCGCGCTCTCCGTGATCCCCTCGGCCCGCCTGCTCGGGCTCCACGCGGCGCTGCACACGATCGTGGGCGAGGGGGCGGATGCCCCGCACACGCGTCCCGGCGAGTGGACGCCGCACGTCACCCTCGCCCGCCGCCTGCGCCTCGACGACCTCCCCCAGGCGCTGCGCATCCTCGACGCCGTCGACGAGCCCCTGCCCGCCGCGCGCACCGAGGCCACGACCCTGCGGCGCTGGGACGCGGCATCCGCCACGGTCACCGACCTGCTCGGCTGAGCAGCCGCCCGCGGGGTGACGGCGCGCACCGCCGTCACTATGGTGTGGGGCATGGACGCCGCGACGAGAGAGCTGCTCGACCGGATCTCGGGGCTGGTCCCCCGCGGGCGCATCCGCGAGATCGCGATGTTCGGCGCCGTCGCAGTCATGCTCGACGACGCGATGCTGGTGGCCGTGAACCGCGACCTGAGCCTCCTGGTGCGTGTCGCCCGGGAGGAGGACGACCAGCTGCTGCGAGAAGCGGATGCCGCGCGGGCGGTGATGGGCACGGGGCGGGAGATGGGTGCCGGCTGGCTGCGCGTCGCCCCGGGCCCGGATCCGGCGAGGCTCGACTTCTGGCTGCGGGCCGCGCTCCGTCGGCCGCGCTGAACCGCGACCGCGAGGTGCTGTCAAGATGTTCCGCGGCGCGCGCCCCCGGCGTACCGTGGCGCTCGACGAGAGGAGGTGCAGCGGTGACCACACATTCATTTCGAGTTGCACAGAGTGCCCTGGCCGAGACGGAGGGGCGCCTCTCCGAACTGGCCCGCCCCTTCCTCGACTTCCTCCCCGTGTCCGGGGTGTCGATCTCCACCTTCGGCCCGCTCCTCGGGGTGGAGACCATCTCCGCCACAGACGCGCGCGCGGGGCGGATCGACGAGCTGCAGTTCGACCTCGGCGAGGGGCCGTGCTGGGACGCGCTCAGCACCCGGCACCCCGTGATCGAGCCCGACCTCGCCGCCACCGACTCCTGGCCCGTGTTCGCCGAGGCGGTGCGGCGCGAGGACGTGGCGGCGATCTTCGCGTTCCCGCTCGTGTTCGGGCCGTTGGAGATCGGCGCCGTCGACCTCCACTCCACCTCGCCGGCTCAACTCACCGTGCGGCAGCAGCGGCAGACCCTCGCGCTGTCAGCGATCGTCAGCAGAATCCTGCTGCGGCACGCCGTGAACACGGGCGCGCGGAGCACGCCCTCCACCTACTCGCGCCGCCTTGTGCACCAGGCGACCGGCATGGTGCTCGCCCAGCTCGAGACGACCCCCGACGACGCCTACCTGATCATCCAGGCCAGGGCCTACGCCGAGGACCGCTCCATGCGCGAGGTCGCCGAAGATGTGATCGCACGGCGGATCCGCTTCAGTGTGCTGCCCGAGCACCGGACGCAGTCCGACGAGGGGGCGCCATGAACGAGACGACACGCATCGAGAGGCTCCTCGAGGCTTTCGCCACCCTCGCCGACACCCTCGTCGCCGGGTACGACGTGCTCGACCTGCTCCAGTCCCTCGTGGAGTACTGCCACGACCTGCTCGACATCGACTCCGCGGGGATACTGCTCGCCAATGCCGACGGCGAACTGGAGGTCGTCGCGTCCACCAGCGAGGCGAGCACCCTTGTCGAGATCATGCAGCTCGACGCCGACGCCGGACCCTGCCTCGACTGCTTCACCACCCGTGCCGTCGTGTCCGTCCCCGACATCGACGTCGACTCCGAGAAATGGCCGGATTTCCGCGCGATCGCACGCGCCCAGGGCATCCACTCGGTGTACGCCATCCCGCTGCGGCTCAGGGAGACCATCATCGGCACCCTCAACCTCATGCGCAACGAGCGCGGCGAGCTCAACCCGTATGACGTGCGGGCCGCCCGCGCGCTCGCCGACGTCGCCACCATCGGGATCCTGCAGGAACGCAGCATCCGCGACGCCGCCGCGATCCGCGTGCAGCTGCAGCACGCGCTCTCCAGCCGGATCATCATCGAGCAGGCGAAGGGGGTCGTGTCGGAGACGTCCAAACTCTCGATGGACGCGGCCTTCGGGCAGATCCGAGACCACGCGCGCTCCCGCCAGCTGCCCCTGAGCGTGGTCGCACGTCAGCTCGTCGCCGGGGAACTGCGGCTCTGATCATCGGCTGCCTATAATCTTCTGAGCCGCATTCATCGCTGCGGTTCTCGTTGTCGTTCTACGGAGTTCCACGCTGTCCCCCTCACACTCCGCGCTCACCGTGCAGCCCCGATGACCGACGACCCGTTCCGCCCCGTGCCCAGGCGTAGACCGGAACCCCGCAAGGCCGAACCGCGCAAGACCGAACCCCGCAGGTCCGAGCCGCGCCCCGTGCGCCCGCGCGCCAGACGCGTCAACCAGCACGACCTGCGCGACATCCGCGCCCGCCTGCGCGGCACGATCTACGAGAAGGTGGAGCCGCAGGCCGGCATCGGCGGAGACCTCTACTCCGCTCCGCAGATCGTCGACTTCTGCCTCGACCTCGGCGAGGTGATGCTGGCCTCCGGCGCCGACGTGCGCAGCACCGAGGTGGCGATCGTGGCCGTCGCCACCAAGTGGAACCTCGCGCCGCTCGAGCTCGACATCACGGGCACGGCGATCACCCTCCAGTACGCACCTCCAGGGCAGCATCCGCTCACCAAGGTGCGTGTCATCCACGCCGAGGGCTCGAACCTCTACCGGCTCAACCAGGTCTACGTGATCGTGAACGACCTGGTCGACGGCGACCTCGATATGACGGATGCCGTGGCCGGGCTGGTCGACGTCGTCGGCTCCCCGTCGCGATGGTCGCCCTGGATCATGGACCTCGGTCTCGGACTCCTGGCCGCGTCGGTCTGCCTGCAGGCGGGAGGCTCGACCTTCCCCGCGATCGGCGCCCTGCTCGTTGTGCTCGGCATCTCGCTGGGCGGCCGCTGGCTGCTGCGCCGCGGCATCCCCACCTTCTTCGTCTCGGGCGGCCAGGCCGCGGTCGCCACCGTCGTGGGGAGTATCGCGATCTTCAGCGGCCTGCTGCCCGCCGGCGGGGCCGCGGCGATGGTCGCGGCCTCGGTGGTGGTGCTGCTGCCGCATCCGGTGCTGGTCACCTGGGCCCAGGACGCCATCTCCGGCTTCCGCTCGATGGCGCTCTCCCGCGGACTCATCATCGCGCTCACGATCGGGAGCATCGTCTGCGGTGTGCCCGCCGGCATCGCGATCACGTCGGGGCTGTCCATCGAGGTCGACCCGGCGAACATCTCCCTCCAGACGCTCCCGCTCTGGCTGCTGCTGATCTCCTCGGTTCTCGCGGCCGGCGCCAACTGCTTCGTCTGGGGGGCCAGCGCCCGCGTCATCCCGATCGCGATGGGCGCCTCGCTGCTCAGCGCGCTGGTGCTGCACGGGCTGATGATGCTCGGCGACGTGCCCCGGCTGGGCTCGACCTTCCTCGCCGCGACGGTGCTCGGAGCTTTGAGCACCGTGATCGCCGTGCGCCTGCGCACCTCCCCTGCGGTGATCGCGGTCCCCGCCTTCTGCGGGTCGCTGCTGCCGGGCCTCGCGGTCTCGTCCGCCCTGCTCGACTTCATGGCCGGGGCGCCCGGCGCCTCGCTCGCCTTCGTGGCCGCCGTGCTCGTGGCGCTCGGCATCGGCGCCGGCCTCGTGCTCGGCAACCTGATCGCCGCGCCGGGCGCCCGACGCTACCTGCGCCGCTCGAAGCGCGTCGAGGTGCACTCGGTCAACACCGAGACGCGCTCGCTCGACGTGATCACGAGTCTCGCGCCGCCGCCCGCCTGACCAGCGGCGACGTCGTCTCAGCCACAAGACTTGCGGCAAATCGCTGCAATTTGGTCGGGAAGCAGCACTTTGCCGCAAGTTTCCGACCGCTCTCGCCCCATAGACGCGAAAGGCCCGCCCTCCGTGACCGGAGGACGGGCGTGGTGTTCGCTGGACCTAGCTCGCGACCTGCTCGCGGCGCGGCAGCACCCAGCCGGGCCGCACGAAGTGGCAGGTGTAGCCGTTCGGGTAGACCTGCAGGTAGTCCTGGTGCTCGTCTTCGGCCAGCCAGAAGTCGCCGAGCGGCTCCACCTCGGTGACGACCGGTCCCGGCCAGATTCCGGAGGCGTCGACGTCGGCGATGGTGTCGCGGGCGACGGCCTCCTGCGCGGCGTCGGCGTAGTAGATCGCGGAGCGGTAGCTGCGGCCGCGGTCGTTGCCCTGGCGGTCCTTCGTCGAGGGGTCGTGGATCTGGAAGAAGAACTCCAGCAGCTCGCGGAAGTTGGTCTTCTGGGGATCGAAGGTGATCTCGATCGCCTCGGCGTGGTCGCCGTGGTTGCGGTAGGTGGCGTTCGGGGTGTCGCCTCCGGTGTAGCCGACCCGGGTGGAGATGACGCCCTCGCGCTTGCGCACGAGCTCCTCCATGCCCCAGAAGCAGCCGCCAGCCAGCGTCGCCTTCTCTGTAATTGCACTCATCGTGTGGCCTCCTTGCTTGTGTACCGGTCCCGCTACTACGACGTTAGCGGGATCGGCTTGTACCTGATGCAACCCGCCGTCGCGCGAACCTGTTCCAGCACTGCACTCACACACAGCGCGCACACAGGAAGCGCACGCGCGGGAAGCGGCCCGCGCGTTGCAGCGCTTCAATTCGCCGGTATGGTGGGGGCACAGAACCGCCAGCGCGACCGAAGGACGTGATCGTGGCCACCACCGCGAGCAGACCGCCGAACCTGAACGATGTCGCCCGGCACGCCGGAGTCTCCACCGGGACCGTCTCGAACGTGCTCAACCACCCCCACAAGGTGAAGGAGGGCACCACGGAGCGCGTCACGCGCTCGATCGAGGCTCTCGGTTTCGTGCGCAACACCAACGCCAGCTCGCTGGCCACCGGCGGCTCGTCGAACATCGGCCTCGTCGTCACCGACCTCGCGAACTCGCTGTTCGTGGAGCTGGCGCGCGGCGCACAGACGGCCTCGCGCGCCGTCGGGCACAACCTGCTGCTGGCCGGCAGCGAGAACGACTTCGGCGTGCAGAACGCCAACGTCGAGTCCTTCATCGGCGCGAGGGTGGCCGGCGTCCTCCTCGCACCGATGCACGACTCGAGCGACCAGATCCGCCGCCTGGCGAAGCGGCACGTTCCCGCCGTGCTGGTCAACTTCGACCCGGGGAGCGACCAGACCTGCTGCGTGATCGTCGACAACGAGATGGTCGGCTACCTCGCCGCGCGACATCTGATCGACCTGGGGCGCCGCCGCATCGCCTTCGTCAGCAGCGACGACACGGTGCAGCCCGTGCGCCTTCGCCGCATCGGCGTGCGCCGGGCGATCGCCGAGACCGGCGGGGGCGTGAGCCTCGAGGAGGTGCACACCGCCGACTTCGACGCCGACGCCGGGGCGGACGCCGCCCGCGAGGTGATGGCCCGCGACGCGGCCGAGCGTCCCGACGGCGTGATCGGCGTCAGCGACAACCTCGCCGTCGGCTTCATCGAGCAGGCCTCCGACCTGGGCGTCGACATCCCCCGCGAGATGGCGGTGATGGGCTGCGATCACAACACCTCGGCCCCGAGCTGCCGGCTCACCCTCACCACCGTCGCGATGAAGGGGCAGGAGATGGGCGCGGAGGCGATGAACCTGCTCGCCGACGAGATCCTGCACGGCGTGGCCGACCACGTGCACCGCCGCGTGGTGCTCGAGCCCGAGCTGATCCCCCGCCAGTCGACCTCCTAGGAGCCGACCCTCCTAGCATCCGGCCGTGCTCCGGTGAAGCGCTTCAATTATTCGTCCCGAAATCATTGACAGCCTCCATCGCCGGTCCTAGGGTTGTCCCAATTGAAGCGATTCAATTGTCAATCCGAGCCGAGTCAGTGTTGACCGGGTCTTACAAGGAGGTAAGGGATGAGATCTCAACGGTCGAGAAAACTGGTCATCGCGGCGGGCACCCTGGCGGTCGCACTGACCGCCACCGGCTGCAGCTCGGGTGGAGACGGCGGCGGAGACGGGACCGAGCTCTCGATCTACATCGACAGCGCGGAGTCCAGCGTCGCGACCTTCGACGGCATCATCGCGGCCTACAAGGAGGTGGAGCCGGACGTGACGATCACCACCGAGACCCACCCCGCCGGCGGCGAGGGCGACAACCTCGTGAAGACCCGCCTGGCCACCGGCGAGATGAACGACCTCTTCTACTACAACTCCGGATCGCTGTTCCAGGCGCTCAACCCCGACCAGACCCTGGTCGACCTCTCCGACGAGGAGTGGGTCGACACGCTGCTGCCCGACTACGTCACCACGGTCTCCACCGACGAGGGGCTGTACGGCGCTCCCGCCGCGGCCTCGTTCGCCGGCGCGATGATCTACAGCAAGCCGGTCTACGAGGAGCTCGGCCTCACCGTGCCGACCACCTGGGACGAGTTCATGGCGAACAACGAGAAGATCAAGGCCGCGGGCATCGACCCGATCGCGCAGACCTACGGGGACACCTGGACCTCCCAGCTGTTCGTTCTCGGCGACTTCTACAACGTTCTCGCCGACGACCCGGACTGGGCGAGCGAGTTCACCGCGAACAAGCGCAAGTTCGCCGACGAGCCGGCCCTGGCCGGATTCGAGCACCAGCAGGAGGCATTCGACGCGGGCTACTTCAACGAGGACTTCGCGTCGGCGACCTACGACGACGGCGTGCGGATGCTCGTCGAGGGCACAGCGGCCCAGTACCCGATGCTCACCGGCAACGTCGCGGGAGCGATCGGCGCGAACTACCCCGAGGCGGCCGACAGCATCGGCGTCTTCCCCATTCCGGGCGACGACGCGGCGAGCAACGGCCTCACCGTGTGGATGCCGAACTCGATCTACATCCCGAAGTCGACCGAGGGCGCCACGCTCGAGGCGGCGAAGAAGTTCACGGCCTGGCTCGCCAGCCCCGAGGGCTGCGACGTGATCGCGGCGTCGTCCACGCTGGGCGGACCCTTCGTGACCGACGGCTGCGACCTCCCCGACGACGTGCCCGCAATCGTCTCCGACATGCAGGTCTACTTCGACAACGACCAGACCGGCCTGGCGCTGGAGTTCCTCTCCCCGGTCAAGGGCCCGGCGCTCGAGCAGATCACCGTCGAGGTGGGCTCCGGCATCACCAGCGGCAAGGACGGCGCGGCGCTCTACGACGAGGACGTGAAGAAGCAGGCCAAGCAGCTCGGTCTCGACGGCTGGTAACCGGCACCCTCCAGCCCGACCGGCGGATGCGCGCGCCCCGCGAGCATCCGCCGGTCCCAACCGACAGGTCGTCATGTCCACTGCAACAAAGCCGTTGTCCACCAGACGGTCGAGGCCGGAGCGCTCGCGGATCAAGAGCCCCTACCCCACCTGGTTCTACATCCCCGCCGGGGTCTTCTACCTCGTGCTCTTCCTGGTTCCCACCGTCGTCTCCTTCTACTTCGCCCTCACGCGCTGGAGCATCTTCGACGTCGAGTTCATCGGCTTCGACAACTTCGTGCAGTTCTTCCAGGAGCCCTCGCTCGTCAAGGGCTTCGTCAACACCTTCGTCTACGCCTTCCTCACCTCCGGGCTCAAGGTGGTGCTCGGCCTGCTGCTCGGCGTTCTGCTCACCTCGCAGATCATCGCCCGCGGCTTCCTGCGCTCGGTGATCTTCTTCCCCGCGCTGGTCAGCACCATCGGGGTCGGCGTCACCTTCAAGGTGCTGCTCGACCCCTTCGACGGCCTGATCAACCAGGCCCTCGCGTCGATCGGCGTCGACGGGCCCGGCTGGCTCACCGACCCGGCGTGGGCGCTGTTCTCGGTGGCGCTCGTCGACGTCTGGAAGGGCGTGGGACTGGCCACGCTGATCTACATCGCCGGAATCGTCGCGATCCCGCAGGAGTACTACGAGGCGGCCCGCGTCGACGGCGCGACCGCCCTGCAGAACTTCCGCTTCATCACCCTCCCGCTGGCGCGCCCCGCCACGGTGACGGTGATCATCCTCTCCCTCATCGGCGGGCTGCGGTCGTTCGACCTCATCTGGACGATGACACGGGGAGGTCCGGGATTCACCAGCGACGTGATCGCATCCGTCATCTACAAGCAGTACCAGGCCGGTTTCTACGGGCTGTCGACCGCCGGCAACGTGGTGCTCATCGTGGTCGTCGCCGCGATCGTGGTGCCGATCTCGCTCTGGCTCAATCGCAAGGGAGCGGACGCATGACCAGCGCAGACCGGGTGAAACCCCGCGGGATCGTGATCGGCACGGTCGCGATCGTGCTGGCCGCGATCGTGTTCATCGTGCCCTTCGTCTTCATCTTCCTCACCGCCACCAAGGGGCAGACCGAGGCCTCGCTGCTGCAGTTCACCTGGCCGACCGAGTGGCTGCTGCTCGACAACGTGCGGCAGGTACTCGAGACGCGCAACGGGATCCTCATCCGCTCATTCGTCAACAGCGCCATCCTCACCGTCGTGAGCGTCTCGATCATGGTCGTGCTCGCCGCGATGGTCGGCTACGTGCTGCAGCGGCGCCAGTCCAAGTGGAACCCGCTGGTGAACATGCTGGTGCTCGCCGGCCTGATCATCCCGCCCGCCGTGGTGCCCACCATCTGGGTGCTGCAGGGTCTCGGCATCTTCAAGTCGATGGGCGGGCTGATCGCCGTGCACATCGCCTTCGGGCTGTCGTTCTGCATCCTGCTCTTCAAGGCCTTCGTGGCGACGATCCCCCGGGACCTCGACGAGGCGGCGCTGCTCGACGGCGCCGGCCCGCTGCGCCTGTTCTTCTCCGTCGTCTTCCCGCTGCTGCGCTCCGTGATCGTGACGGTGATCGTCGTGCAGGCGGTGACGGTGTTCAACGACTTCACCTACGCGCTGTACTTCCTCCCCGGCGAGGAGAACTCCACCGTGCAGCTGACGCTGTACAACTTCCAGTCGCAGGGCCTCAACCAGTGGAACCTGCTCTTCACCGACGTGCTGCTGATCACCATCCCGCCGCTGATCATGTACGTCTTCTTCAACCGCCAGATCGTCGCCGGCATGACCTCCGGCGCCATCAAGGGCTGACCAGTTCTTCCTCCCCGCTCCACCCACCTCGCAAGGAGATCCTCCGTGACCCTCTCATCCACGCCCGCCACCGTCTCGAGCCTGCGCGCCGAGTACCGCGACGACACCGGCTTCGTCGCCGTCGCCGCTCCCCGCCTCAGCTGGAAGAGCGCCTCCGACGTCGGCGACTGGACCCAGGCCTCCGCCGAACTCGAGAGCGACGGCGAGTCGGTCCTGCTCGAGGGGCGCGACTCCGTACTCGTCGACTGGCCGTTCGCGCCGCTGGCCGCCGGCGACTCCCGCTCGGTGCGGGTGCGCGTCACCGGCTCCGACGGCGCCACGAGCGACTGGAGCGAGGCGCTCGTGGTCGAGGCGGGCTTCGTCGCGGAGGGCGGCTGGACCGCCCCGCTGCTGAAGGCGTCCGTCTCGCGCGGGGTCGGGCATCCGCTTCTCGTCCGGGGCGAGTTCGACGCGCCCGCCGGCGTCACCCGCGCGCTGCTCTTCGCCACCGCGCAGGGTGTCTACCAGGCCGAGGTCAACGGCACGGAGGTCGACGACCAGATCCTCAAGCCGGGCTGGACCGCCTACCAGCACCGCCTCGTGCACGAGACGACCGACATCACCGACCTGGTGCGCCCGGGCGTGAACGCAGTGGGCGTGCGCCTGGCCGGCGGCTGGTTCACCGAGACCTTCGGCTTCCAGGGCAAGGAGGCGCCGTTCTACGGCACCGAGCCGGCGGTCGCCGTGCAGATCGTGCTCACCCTCGCCGACGGGTCGACGACGACTATTGCAGCGGATGACACGTGGCTGACCCACGCGGACGGCCCGATCCTCGCCAGCGGCATCTACGCCGGCGAGAGCTACGACGCCCGACTGGAGCCCGCCGGCTGGTCGTCGCCCGGCTTCGCAGGCGAGGGCTGGGAGCGGGCCACGGCGGTCACCGGCTTCCCCACGCCGACGCCGCGCTCCTCCCCCGCCGTGCGCGTCACCGACGAGCTCGGCGTGCAGCAGGTGATCACCTCGCCGAGCGGCCGCACCATCCTCGACTTCGGCCAGAACCTCGTCGGGCGCCTGCGCATCACCGTCGCCGGCGAGGCCGGCCACACCGTCACCCTGCGCCACGCCGAGGTGCTCGAGAACGGCGAGCTGGGCCTGCGACCGCTGCGCCGGGCCGAGGCCACCGACCACTACACGCTCGCGGGCGGCGGCCAGGAGACCTGGGAGCCGCGCTTCACCTTCCACGGCTTCCGCTACGCCGAGGTGGAGAACTGGCCGGGCGAGCTCGACCCCGCCGACGTGACCGCGGTGGTGTTCCACAGCGACATGGTGCGCACCGGGTGGTTCGACAGCTCGCACGAGCTGGTGAACAAGCTGCACGAGAACGTGGTCTGGGGCATGCGCGGCAACTTCCTCTACCTGCCCACCGACTGCCCGCAGCGCGACGAGCGCCTCGGCTGGACCGGCGACATCCAGGTCTTCGCCCCCACCGCCAGCTACCTCTACGAGTCCGACGGCTTCCTCGCCAGCTGGCTCGAGGACCTGGCGCTGGAGCAGGGCGAGCGCGACGGCGTCGTGCCGTTCATCGTGCCCGACGTGCTCGGCACCTTCTCCGCGCCGGCGGCCGCCTGGGGCGACGCCGCCACCGTGGTGCCCTCGGTGCTGCTCGAGCGCTTCGGCGACCGCGGGGTGCTGCAGACGCAGTATCCGAGCATGCGCGACTGGGCCGACACCCTCCTCCGGCTCTCCGGCGAGCGCCTGCTCTGGGAGGGCAGCTTCCAGTTCGGGGACTGGCTCGACCCCGACGCCCCGGCCGACTTCCCGGCCGACGCCAAGACGGACGCCGACATCGTCGCATCCGCTCACGTCTTCCTCTCCGTCGACCTCGTGGCGAAGGCCGCCGTCGAGCTGGGCTACGACGACGACGCGGCGAAGTACCGCGGCATCGCCGAGGCGGTGCGCGCCGCCTTCCGGCGCGAGTACGTCACCGCCTCCGGCCGCATGGTCTCCGACGCGCAGACCGCCTACGGCATGGCCATCGTGTTCGGGCTCGCCGAGAACAAAGACGAGGAGCAGCGGATGGGCGACCGCCTCGCGACCCTGGTGCGCGGCGCCGGCTACCGTATCGGCACCGGCTTCGTGGGCACCCCGCTGGTGACCGACGCCCTCACCCGCACGGGCCACCTCGAGGTGGCAGGCCGCCTGCTCACCCAGACCGAGAACCCCTCCTGGCTCTACCCGGTGACCATGGGCGCCACCACCATCTGGGAGCGCTGGGACAGCATGCTCGAGGACGGCTCGATCAACCCGGGCGAGATGACCTCCTTCAACCACTACGCGCTCGGCGCCGTCGCCGACTGGATGCACCGCTCGCTCGCGGGCCTCGCCCCCGCGGCGCCCGGCTACCGGGTGATCCGCATCGAGCCGCGGCCGCTGCCCGAGTTCGACTACGCGACCACCTCGCACGAGACGCCGTACGGCCTCGCGAGCGCCGGCTGGGTGCGCGAGGGCGACCGGGTCGTGGTGAGCGCGGTGGTGCCGGCGAACACGACCGCCGAGGTGGTGCTGCCCGGATCCACCGAGGTGATCGAGGTCGGCTCCGGCGAGCACCGCTGGACGGTCGACGCCCCGGCACCGGAGAAGGAGACCGGCGAGCTGACCATCCACAGCGACCTCGCGCGGATCATCGACGACCGGGAGGCCTACGACTCGGTGCTTGCCGCGATCACCGCCGCCGATCCGGAGGCGGCGCGCAGCTTCCGCAGCCACACCAAATGGGTGCCGGGCCGCAGCCTGTTCGACGAGCTGATGATGACCAGCGCCGTGGTGGTGCAGGCGGCCGAGCGCGCGATGGCGCAGCGCGGCGGCGCCGCGTAGCGCGGGCCGCGCGGCCCCCGCCCGCGCCCCGCGCCCGCGCGACGCAGTACCTTGCGGCAGATCGCTCTATCCCCGGCCGGATAGTGCGATCTGCCGCTAACTACCGCACCGTTCAGTCGCGGGACATCGCGGCCGCGAGGTGCGCCGGCGTCAGCCGAGCAGCTTCGACTTGGCCTGCACGAACTCCGCGTCGGAGAGCAGACCCTGTTCGTGCAGAGCGCCGAGCCTCTTGATCTCGGAGACGAGGTCGGTGGCGGGAGCCTGCTGCGGCACCGCGGCCCCAGCGACCGCCGCGTTCGCGGCCGCGTCGATCTGCGCCTGCTGCTGCTGCGCCTCGTACTGCTCGCGTTCGGCCTCGTCCTGCTCCCGACCGCGCTGGTGGCGCATGATCCCACCGCTGACCGCTGAGGCGGTGCCTGCGACCACGGCGGTGCGTGCGGCGAGGCCGAGGAGGCCGGGGCGCCCGACACGTCTGAAGAGTGGCATGGTCTGCTCCTACCTCTCCGCACCCAGTGCGGCGAGCTGCTCGTTGACGACGGATGAGGGGATCCGCTCCGAGTGGATGAGATAGCCGCCGCCCGAGGCGACGCGCTCCGCCAGGGTCTTCGCCCAGCGGTGCTCCACCACCAGCAGCACGGCCGAGGTTCCCGGCGCGAGATCGGCCCCGAGCTCCTGGATGTCGTCGTCGGGGGCCAGCCCGGTGGCCTCCAGCTCGATCGAGCCGAAGCCGTACTCCTCGCTCACGTCCTCGACGTCGACGGCGGTGACCTCGCCGCTCGGCGAGCGCGAGACGACCACGAGGTCGAGCAGGCGGATCGTCCCCGCCTCGATCAGCTCCTCCACCGCCTCGACGACCGTGCGCGGCAGGGTGTCGGTCTCGAAGGCGACGAGCAGGAACTCGACGGGTCCGTAGCTGAATTCGTGTGGCACGAGTGCTTCTCCCTCTCGCTGGCGCCGCCGCACCGGCGGCTGTTCTGACACTGAAGCGCACTTCCGCCGTCTCGGTGTCACCCTCTCTGGGCGGCAAATCGAACGGATGCGCGTGGTCGCCGAATCCGCGGGTCGCGTTCTAGAAGCTCCCGAGACCCTTGCCGATCGACACCACGCCGATCACGAGCAGCAGGACGCTCATCACGGTGGCGTTGTTCTGCTCGAGCCAGACCCGGAGCCGTTCGAGCGGCGTGCGCATCGCGGCGGACGCGAGCAGGTACCCGAGCACCGGCACCAGCACCGTGGAGCCCGCGAGCAGGGTGTAGACCGCGAGCACGATCACGGTGTCGGCGGCCCCGATCCCGGCGGAACCGACGGCCACTCCCGCTCCGATCGCCATCACCAGGTTCTTCGGGTTCACCGCCGAGAGCAGGAAGCCGAGCACGAGCGCCTTGACCGGCGTCATGCTGTCGATCGCCGACATCCACTTCGGCAGCGCAGCCGTCTCGTTCGGGCCGGGTCGCGACCGCCACTGCCTCACGGCGAGCAGCACCAGAAGCACGCCGAGCACGATCTTGACGGTGCCGACGACCGGCTTCGACGCGTCCGGGTCGTCCTCCGGGATCAGCGTGGAGACGAGGGTGAAGACGGTCACCGCCGCGACCACACCGACGATCCACCCGACGAGGAAGCCCAGGCCGGTGCTCTTCGCCCGCGGCGACAGCAGCATCAGGATGGCCGCGATGACGGGTATCGGGCTGATCGCGATGCCCAGTGCGAGGGGGAGGATCTCCCCGATTGCCGGTCCCATGTCTAGTCCTCTCGTCGCCCGTCGGCGGCGGGGTCGCCCACCGCGATGTCGTCGATCGCCGCCCGGTTGGTGGCGAACACGGGCACACCCTCGAGCAGCCCGAAGTGGTGGAGCGTCCGCTCCAGGTCGGGCCGCAGCCGGCTGACGTGCAGCCGCACCCCCTGCCCGGCCAGCCAGGCCGTCGACGACTCGAGGCTCTCCGCACCCGTCACGTCGATGTCGGTGACCGCCTCGAGATCGAGCACGATGTCGGTGACCGGCACCGTCGCATCCGCTCGCACCGCCTTCTTCACCGCCTCCTCGAAGGTGCCCGCGTTGGCGAAGAACAGCGGGGCGGCGAAGCGCAGCACCACCAGTCCCGGCAGCGTGGGTGTGAACTGCGGGTCGCTGGGGAGGAGCGAGTGCCGGGGCGAGTCGGCGGTGGTGAGCACGTCGATCGCCGGGTTCGCGGCCCGCCTGGCCAGATTGACCAGCGCGAGCACGAACGCCAGCAGGATGCCGGGGATCGGCCCGAGCAGCAGGGTGCCGAGGAAGCAGACGGCGCCGATCACGAACTCGAAGCGCGCCAGGCGCCAGAGCGACACGAACTCCGGGATGCCGAGCAGCGGCAGGATGGCGACGGCCACCACCGCGCCGATCGCGGGAGAGGGGATCTGCTCGAGCAGGGCGGTTCCGAACAGAACGAGCAGGAGAGTGCCGACCGCGGTGACGAGCGTCGGCAGCTGGGTGCGCGATCCGACCTGGTCCATCGCGGCGGTGCGGGAGGTCGAGGAGCCGAGGGTGAATCCGCCGCTCACGCCGGCCGCCACGTTCGACGCCCCGAAGGCGAGCAGGTCGCGGTTGGGGCTGGTGCGGTAGCCGCGCTTCTCGCCGTAGCTGCGCGCCACCAGCAGGCCCTCGGCCATGGTGACCATGGCGAGAGCGATGGCCGAGGGCACGAGCGCCAGCCAGCTGGTGAGGGGGATGACCGGCCAGGTGAGCGTGGGCGGCCCGGCCTCGACCGGGCCGAGCACGGCGACCCCGGCGGTCTCGAGACCGAAGGCGACGACGGCCACCGTGGAGAGCACAAGCACCACCAGGGCCCAGGGCACAACCCTCAGCAGCCGCCGGCCGACGACGAGGACGACAACGGATGCCGCGGAGATGAGCACCGACCAGCCGTTGAGGCCGGTCAGTCCCGTGATCAGGCCGACGAGCTTGTCGACGAACTCGCCGCCGCTGTCGATTTTCACACCGAGCATCTTCGCCACCTGGCTGACCAGGATGTCGAGGGCGAGGCCGCCGACGAACCCGACGAGGATCGGCTTGGAGAGGAAGCTGGCGAGGAAGCCGAGCTTGAACACGGCGCAGAGCGCGAAGACCACGCCGGTGATGATGGCCTGCGCGAAGGCCAGCGCCAGGTAGTTGTCGCTGCCGGCCACGGCGAGGCCGCCGATCGACGAGGCGACCAGCGCCGCCGCCGCCGCGTCGGGCGAGGCGACCAGCTGGCGCGACGAGACGATGACCGCGTAGACGACCGCGGGCACGATCAGCGAGTAGAGGCCGGCGGTGGGAGGCAGGCCGGCGATCTGGGCGTAGCCGATGTTGAGCGGCACCGCGATCGCGAGCAGGGTCACGCCGGCGAACGCCTCCCGCGGCGCATTGCGCGGGGTCAGACCGGGCAGGACCCTCATGTGCGCGCCCCTCTCCTCGGGAACGGAATCCACTGTCGCGGCATCGCTCCGGCCGCGACAGGGTGACCGCGCGAAATCACCCGTTCCTGACGAGCGGCGCTCACAGCCGCTCGGGCGGGGTGAGCGGCGGCTCGGGCAGCTGGGACGAGACCACCGCCTCCATCCGCCCGCCCGCGACCGTCTCGCCGAGCGCGCGCACGACGTTGGAGGTGACCCGGCGGGTGTTCGCGGGGTGGTGCCAGAAGTCGACGGCGTAGACCATGCGCTCGGGCGACAGCGCGACGGTGCTCACCGTGGTGGCCTCGCGGCGGTGCACGCCCTCTGCCGCCTGCGCCGACCCCCGCAGCAGCTCGCCGACCGCGTCCGCGCTCTCGGGACCGCGGCGCACCCGCACCTGCACGGTCGACCGCCTGGCGCCCACCTCCGAGTGGTTCACCACCGGGTGCTGCAGCAGCTGGGTGTTCGGCACGTGGATGGTGCGGCCGTCGGTGGTGAGGATCACCACCGAGCGCCCGTTCAGCTCGCGGACGGCGCCCACGTAGCCGTCGACCTCGATCTCGTCGCCCACCTTGATCGGCCGCCGGGTCTGCAGCACCACTCCGGCGGCGAAGTTGTCGGCGATACCGCGCAGCGCGAGCGCGACGACCACGGCGACGATGATCGCCGCGGTGATCAGCGGTTGAACGGATGCGCCGAGAAAGCCGAGCGCGATCCCCACCGCCACGAGGAGCACCGCGTACTTGACCAGCCGAGCCACGAGCGCGGCGAGGTCCGGGGAGATCCCGCGCAGCCGGGTGAGCAGCAGCAGGATCCCGCGCTTGGCGAAGATCGACCCGACCCAGCCGAGGAGGACGGCGACGACCGCCAGCGCCACGTCCCAGCCGCTGACGGTGGAGGCGGAGAACACCGCGCCGAGCGCGTCGGCGGCGTCGGTCGGCATCAGGAGCCGATCAGTCCGCTGATCGCCTTCTGCAGCTGCACGATGGCGATGAAGAGCAGCAGCGCCGCGTTCAACTGGGTGCTGTGCGAGGCGATCCAGCCGCGCAGTCGCTCGAGCACCGGGGTCGCGCGCTCACCCTGCGCGAGCACGAGGAACACCGGGATCGCGATCGGTGCGACGCCGACCGCCACGAAGGCGATCGACACGGCCGTGGTGGCCGGCCCGGAGACCGCGGCGAGGTGGATGTCGAGCCCGGCGATCACGGCGCACGACAGGTCGACCGGGTTGAGGGCGAAGATGCCGAACCCCAGGGCTGCCGAGCGGGCCGGGGTGAAGCTCGCCACCGCGTGCAGCCAGCCGGGCAGCTGCGGCGCCGCCTCGACCACGTCGCTGGGGGTGACGGCCGAGGCCATCGCGACCACCCGGGCGTGACCGCGGCGGTAGACCACGACGGCGGCGAGCGCGAGCAGCACGCCGAGCAGCAGCCGCACCCCGTAGGTCCAGGCGGGCGGCTCCCCGCGGTCGTCGATGCCGCCGAGCGCGAAGAGCAGCAGGCTCACCGCGAGAACCACGACGATGGCGACCGTCCAGCCGAGGAGGTACGCCACCCCGTTCTGCCTGGCCCGGTCGGAGAGCAGCACGGCGACCAGCGCCATGATGGCGAGCGGGCTCATCACAATGCCGAGGGCCACGGGCAGCAGGGAGATGACGAGATCGGCCACGGTTCTCCGCCCCTCACCCGCGCCGGGAGGACGCCTGCCGCACCTCGGCGATGTCGAGTCCGAGGTCGCCGATGCGCGCGAGCAGGCCGTGCAGCTCGGACTGGTCGCGCAGCTCGCCGATGAGCAGGGTCTCGTCCGGCGCGATCTGCACCGCCGTCATCTCGGGGAAGGCGTCCTGGAGGATCGGGGAGATCGCGTAAGGAAGACGGATTTCGTACCGGGTCACGACGTTGCCCTCCTCACTTGGCGCTGAGCCGAGTGTGCCCCGCAGGCCCCGGCTGTTCTTCACCCAGCGCGGGTGAAGAGGCGTCGCGAGCCGAACTCGCAGAATGGGGCACCGGCATCCGCCCGCCCGGCAATCACCGTCCTTGGGAGCGAACCATGTACACGTTCTGGGAAGTCATCTGGCTGTTCTTCTGGGGGTTCGCCTTCGTCGCCTACCTCTCGGTGCTGTTCAGCATCATCTCCGACCTCTTCCGTGACCACGAGCTGAACGGGTGGCTGAAGGCGCTGTGGATCGTCTTCCTCGTCTTCCTCCCCTTCCTCACGGCGCTCGTCTACCTGATCGCCCGCGGGAAGGGCATGGCGGAACGCACCCACAAGCAGGTTGAGCGCAACCAGGCCAGCGCCAACGAGTACATCCGCTCGGTGGCGGCGAGCGGCGGCGGGTCGAGCCCCTCCGAGGAGATCGCCAAGGCCAAGTCCCTGCTCGAGAACGGCACGATCACCGAGGCCGAGTTCTCACAGCTCAAGTCCCGGGCGCTCGCGCACTCCGCGTGACGCCCTTCCCCACAGAAGCACCACCCCACAGAAGGAGAAGACACATGGCCGACCTCATCGTCATCAGTTTCGACACGGAGACCGAGGCGGAGAACGCCTACGCCGAGATACAGCGGCTGCAGGACGACCTCGTTGTGGAGCTCGCCGGGCTCGCCCTAGTGAAAGTCGACGGCGAGGGCAAGACGCACGTCGAGACCCCCGGCCCGGTCGGCAAGGTCGGTCTCGGCGCCGCAGGCGGAGCCTTGTTCGGCACCTTCCTCGGCCTGCTGTTCTTCGTGCCGATCGCCGGCCTGGTGGTCGGCGGGCTGATCGGCGGGCTGTTCGCCGGGCTCGACAAGACCGGGCTCAACGCCGAGTTCCGCGAGCGCGTGCGCTCCACCGTCACCGCGGGCAAGTCCGCCGTGGTGATCTACGCCACGAAGCTCACCGAGGACAAGTTCACCGCTGCGCTGGCGCCGTACAACGGGACGGTCGTGCAGACCTCGCTCTCCGCGGAGGACGAGCACACCATGGCGCACGACCTCAGCGACGCCAAGTAGCCCCGTGCCCTGGTTCGGCAGGCGGAACGGTCCGGCGGCACCGTCTCCCAGCGGTGCCGCCGCCCCGCCTGCCGAACCAGTCGGGGCCCGTGCCCCGCGCGCCGCGCTGATCCTCGCCGGCGTCGGCGGGGCGACGCTTGCGGCGATCGGGCTCTGGGCGATCCGCGGATTCTTCGCGCCGTTCTTCCTCGCACTGGTGCTCACCATCAGCGTGCATCCGCTGCGGGTGCGCCTGGAGCGGGCCGGGGTTCCCCGGGGCGTCGCCACCGGCAGTGTGATCGCCGCGGTGTTCCTGCTCCTGGCCGCGTTCGTGACCGCCCTCGGCGTGGCCCTCGGCCAGTTCGCGGCGCTCCTGCCGCAGTTCGGCCCGCAGATCCGCGAGATCGGCGAGTGGATCTCCGACGTGCTCACCCGGGTGGGCTTCGATCCCTCGCAGGCCCAGTCCATCGTCGCGGGGATCGATCCCGGACGCGCCCTCGGGTTCGTCGGCGGACTGCTCGGCGGCGTCGGCGACCTCGTGTTCGGCCTGGTGGTCATCCTCACCACCCTCATCCTGATGGCGGTCGACGCGAGCTCCTTCCCCACCGTGCTCAAGCAACTGGTGCGCAGCAGGCCGGCCATGGTCGAGTCGATCACCCTGTTCGCCGCGGGTGTGCGCCGCTACATGGTGGTGACGACGGTGCTGGGCGTGGGCCAGGGGCTGTTCAACTGGATGGCGCTGCTGCTGCTTCAGGTTCCCGGTGCACTGCTCTGGGGCATCCTCTCCTTCCTCTGCAGCTTCATCCCGAACGTCGGCTACTTCATCGCCATCGTTCCCCCGCTGGTCTTCGGCTACTTCGTCGGAGGCTGGCAGACGGTGCTGATCGTGGTGCTCGTCTACGGCGTCATCAACGCCGTCGTGCAGTCGCTGATCCAGCCGCGGGTCGTCGGCGACGCCGTCTCGCTCAGCCAGACCCTCACCTTCGTGAGTGTGCTCTTCTGGGCCACTGTGCTCGGCCCGATCGGTGCGATCCTCGGGGTGCCGCTCACCCTGCTGGTGCGCGCCGTGCTGGTCGACGCCAACCCGGACGCCCGCTGGTGGCGCCCCGTGATCGGCGACCTGCGGCAGACGAAGGCGCTGATGAAAAACGAGGACGCCGCGGCGAAGGCGGCGCGGCGGGCCCGCGCGAACGGCCGCTAGGGGAGGGGCGATGCTGCAGGCGATCGGAACCGTGCTGCCTCTCGGTCTCGCCGTGGCGCTCAGCTCGGTGCCGATCATGGCGACCACCTTCATCCTGCTCTCGGCGAACCGCGACCGCACGACCCTCCCCTTCGTCGCCGGCTGGGTGATCGGCATCTTCGTGGTCGCACTGCTGTTCACGGCCGGATTCAGCGTGCTGCCGCGCCGCGCGACATCCGCCCGCGCCCCCCTGCTCGGCTGGATCGAGATCGTGCTCGGCATCGCCCTGATGGTGCTGGCCTGGTTCGTCTGGAGGCGCACCCAGGGCGCGCGTCCCCAGTCCACCCCGAAGTGGCTGTCCGCCGTCGGCCGGCTCGGCCCGGTCCCGGCGTTCGGGCTGGCGCTGGGCATGAACATCCGCCCGAAGGCCATCCTGATCAGCGCGACAGCGGGCGTGGCCATCAATACAACGGATGCGGACCTCAGCGACTCGCTGGTGGCTCTCGCCGTCTACACCGCGGTCGGCGCCAGCTCCGTGCTCGCTCCGGTGATCTTCACCTACGCCTCCCCCGACCGCGCCGAGCGGATGCTGCTGAGAACCCGCTCCTGGCTCGCCGCCAACAGCGCGGTGGTCACGGTCATCGTGGTGGCGATGACCGGCGTGGTCGTCTTCGGCAACGGGCTCTCCCGGCTCTGACCGCCCCTCACCCGCTTCGGGTTAGTTTGCGATTGCCCGACCGGACCGGTTTACCCCGCGCCTCGCGGTGAGCTAACCTCGCCCCATCGACGGGGCACCACCCCCGACGCGCAGGGAGGCATTGTGACCACCGCAACGATCGCCCACCACGAGGTCGCCCTCGCCGCTCCCCGGCCGTCGGCCTCCGCCCTCCACCGCGGTCGGCTGTCGTGGCTGTCCCTGCCCCGCCCGAGCCTCGTGACGGTGTGGGCCACGGCCGGCGCGGGCAAGACCACGCTGCTCTCCACCTGGGCGCAGCAGCTCGAGGACGCCGGCGAGCGGGTCGCCTGGGTCGACCCGGGTGCGGCGGGCCGCGGAGCGGGTGCACTCGACGCGCTCGTCGCGGCGGCCTTCGACGCCTCGGACGGCGACGGGCACCGGACGGTCTTCATCGACGACGCGCATCTGGCGAGCGGACGCCAGGACCGCCGGTGGCTCGCGGAGCTGGCTGGCGCACCCGTGCCGGGGTTCACGGCGGTGATCGCCGGGCGCTACCAACCGGTGATCATGCCGAGCGCCACCTACGGCGCGCCGAGCATCGAACTGCGCTCGGGCGACCTGGCCTTCACCGAGCAGGAGGCCTCCGACTACTTCGGCGCCCGCGGCATCAGCCTCAGCCGGGCGCAGCTGCGGTCCATCCTCGACCGCACGGACGGCTGGGCGGTGGCGATCGCCCTGATGGCCGACCGGCTGGGCAGCACCGACGACACCGACCGCTTCATCGAGGCGTTCTCCGGCGATCTCAGGAGCGTCGCCGACTACCTCGTCGCAGAGGTGCTCGCCGGCCAGACGGATGCGCGGCGCCGCTTCCTGATGCAGACCAGCGTCGTCGACGAACTCACCGTGCCCCTCGCCGTGCACCTCACCGGACGCACGAACGCCGGCGAGCTTCTCGACGAGCTCGAGGAGGAGAACACCCTGGTCAGGAGCGCGGGCGGGGACTCCCCCGTGTTCCAGTACCACGCGCTGCTGCGCAGCCATCTGCAGGCCCAGCTGCGGCGGCACGACTACGCGGGATCGGTCGAGCTGCATCGCTCGGCGTCGCGCTGGTTCGAGAACCACGGCCGGCCGGACCTCGCGCTCGAGCACGCGCTCGCCGCCGACGACCCGCGCGACGTCGGCGCGGTTCTCGAGACCTCGGGCACCAGTCTCGTCTTCGCCGGACACAGCTCGCTGGTGCGGCGTGCTGCCGCCCTGATCGACGACGCCAGAGCGAGCACCGCCACCTCGCATCTGCTGAGCGCCCTGCTCGACGCACCGCACTTCTTCAACCCGGTGGCTGCCGACCACCACCTCGCCGTCGCGCGCGAGCACCTTCACCTTCTTCCGCCCTACCTGCGCACGGTGTTCGCCGCCCTGGCGCTGATGCGGGCGGGCGGCGTGCGCGCCATCGACGACGCCGAGCGCGAGCTCGACCGCTCGGAGTGCGAGCTGGAGACCACCGTCTTCACCCCCGAGCTCGACGACGCCGCCCTCGACGCGAAGATCTTCGCCTGGGCGGCCCGCGGCTGCGCCGAGCTGGGACGGGGCAACGGGGCGGCGGCGTCCGCCTCGCTGCAGCTCGCGGCCAAGAGCGGGGGCATGGCCAAGCGGCCCTGGCTCTCCCTGCTGCTGCTGGACATGGCCGCGACCTCGTCGTCGACGGCGGGGCGCTGGGCCGAGACGTCCGTGATCGAATCGCTGATGGCATCCGCCACACAGCGAGACGGGCGCGCCCACGACCCCGCCGCGGCCCTCGCCCACTTCACCGTGGCGACGGCGGCGTACACGAGCTGCGACGACGTGCAGCTCGCGCGCCTCGCCGATGTGATCGAGACCGGGGAGATCGAGGACGACGCGAGCCTGATCGTGCCTGGCCGTGTGCTCGCCCAGCTCGTCGCGATCGACGGCTGCCCGAACCCGCGCGGCAGCTTCGAGGAGCTCGACCGCCTGCTGCAAGGCTCGGCGCCGCAGATCCCGCGCGCGCTGGCGGGGGCCGCGTACCGCTACCTCGACCTGACGATCCGCTTCCACGGAAAGCCGCGTGCCCGCGAGGTGGTGCGGCTGATCGGCACCACCCTGGGTGCGAACAGCGTCGACTACCGGCTGGCCTGCGCGCTGCTGCAGTCGGGCACCGCGCTGCAGGGCGCGGAGGCCGCCGAACTTCAGGCCGCGCTGGAGTCGAGATCCCGGGTGTGGAGTCCGTCGAACCTGGTGCTCGGCTGGCTGCTGCTCGGCCGCTGGGCGGAGAGTGCCGGCCGGGTCGCGACCGCAGACGACCGGCTGCAGCGCGCGCTCGACCTTGCCGAGCAGATGCGCGCGCAGCGGCCGTTCATGGCCTCCGCCGGGTCCGGGGCGCGACTGCTCGAGTCCCGGCTCGGGCGGCTCGGCAGCCACGAGGGCTTCGCGCAGTCGGTGGTCGGCAGCTACCACCGCATCTTCGCCCCCGCGCTGCTGCAGGAGACGGATTCGGCCGCGCTCACCCGCAAGGAGCACGAGATCCTGCGGGAGCTGCCGCACCACCAGAGCATCGCCGAGATCGCGCGCAAACAGCAGTTGAGCGCGAACACGGTGAAGACCCACCTGCGCTCGATCTACCAGAAGTTCGGGGTGAGCGGCCGCTCCGAGGCCGTCGAGCACGCCGTGCGCTCCGGCTTGATCTGATGACGACCCGCGCCGCGAGCTCGACCCTGGTGACGTTGCGCGGCGGAAGCTTCCGCTTCGGCTCCGACGCCTTCTACCCCGAGGAGTCGCCGCAGCGGGAGGTGGCCGTCGCCGATTTCGCGATCGACAGCACAGCGGTCACGAACGCCCGCTTCGCCGACTTCGTATACGACACGGGGTACGTCACGGTCGCGGAACGTCCGCTCGACCCCGCCGACTTTCCCGACGCGACCCTCGACTCGCTCGACCCGGGCGGCCTGGTCTTCGTCCCCACCCGCACCCCGGTTGATCTGCGCGACTGGCGCGCGTGGTGGCACTGGCGACCCGGCGCCGACTGGAGGCATCCCCGGGGACCCGGCTCGGGCATCCGCGGCTTCGACGACCACCCGGTGGTGCAGATCGCCTTCGCGGATGCGTGCGCCTACGCCGCGTGGGACGGCTCGCGCCTGCCGACGGAGACGGAGTGGGAGTTCGCGGCCCGCGGCGGACTCGACGGCGCGACCTACGCCTGGGGCGACGAGCCGCAGCGGCCGGGGGAGCTGCGCGCGAACACCTGGCAGGGCCGGTTTCCCTACGCCAACTCGGGGGCGAACGGCTGGGTGGGCACGGCGCCGGTCGGGAGCTTCCCCCCGAACGGCTTCGGGCTGTACGAGATGACCGGAAACACCTGGGAGTGGACCGCGGACGCGTGGACCGCGGACCACCGCGACGTCGCCTCCTGCGGCTGCGGTCCGGGCGGCGGGGCGGGTGCCTCGCGGGTGACCAAGGGCGGATCGCACCTCTGTGCGCCGGAGTACTGCCTGCGCTACCGGCCGGCCGCGCGCTCCCCGCAGAGCGAGGACTCGGCGACCAGCCACCTCGGCTTCCGCTGCGCCCGCGACGTGTAGGCGGCGGCACCGCGCTCCTCAGCCGCGCAGGGCCGCCTCCGGATCCGCGTACACCCGCCCCTCGCCCTCCAGCGCGGGGAACCAGTCGGTGCGCCTGGCCATCTCCGCGGCGGCGGCCGGCACCCCGGCGATGCGCAGCTGCACGCCCAGCTCGCCCAACTCCCGGTCGAGGTCGGCGAGCGCGTCGAGCACGGTGACGCTCGTCACCTCCATGCGCGACAGGTCGAGCGCCACCGCCCGCACGCCCTCCCGCTCCCCGGCCGCGGCGAGCACCGCCGTCTCGTAGCCGAGCACGTTGGCGGTGTAGAGGGCGCCAGCGACCCGGATCGGCAGCACGCCGTCCCGCGTCTCCCCCACCACGAGCCGGATCCGCCCGAGCTCACGCAGCACCAGCAGCAGGGTGAACACCACGCCCACCGCGACCGCCGCGAGCAGCCCCGTGGTGAGGCCGACCACGGCCGTCGCGACGGCCACCGCGAAGTCCAGTCGGTTGATGCGCGCCAGCCGCGCCAGCTCGCGCACGTCGATCAGGCCGAGCACCGCCACCAGCACGAGCGCGGCCAGGGTGGCCCGCGGCAGAAGGCTGAGCACCGGCCCGAGGAGGAGTGCCACCAGCACGGCGAGCGCCGCCGTCACCAGCGTCGACAGCTGCGAGCGCGCGCCCGCCGTCTGGTTCACCGCGCTCTGCGAGAAGCCGCCCGCCGCGGGCAGCGTCTGGAAGACCGAGCCCGCGAGGTTCGCCGCCGAGGTGGCCAGCAGCTCCCGGTTGCTGTCGATCTGCTGCTCCCCGACCCTCCTGAGGCCTCTGGACACCCCCGCCGACTCGAGGAAGGCCATCACCGCGATCGCGAAGGCGCCGGGGACGAGCGCCCACAGCCCCTGCATCGTCGGCGGCGTCGGCAGCGGCAGCCCGTTCGGCACCTCCGCGATGCGCTCCACCCCGCTCGCGCCCATGCCGGTGAGCGCCATCAGCAGGATCCCCGCCGCTACCGCGAGCAGCGGCCCGGGGAGCCGCGGCGCCAGCGCCTTCACCCCCAGCAGCAGCGCGAGGGTCGCGGCCGACAGGGCGACGGTGGGCAGGTTGGCCGAGGGGAGCGCGTCGAGGGCGGCGAACAGCGAGCGGATGAATCCGTGGCCGGTGAAGTCGAAATCCTCGCCAAGCAGGGTGGGCACCTGGCCCACCGCCACCGTCGCCCCGACGCCCACCTGGATCCCGACCAGCGTCGGCCTGCTGATGTTCTCCACGATCCCGCCGAGCTTCAGCGCACGCGCCGCCAGCAGGATCAGCCCGACCAGGAAGGTGAGCGTGACGAGGTCGCGGGGGATCTCGTCGGAGCGGGCGACGACATCCGCACTCACCAGCGTCGTCGCCGTCAGCGTCGCGATCGTCGAGGTCGTCGACACGCTCATGGCGCGCGATCCGCCGAGCAGCGCGTAGACGACCATCGGCACCATGCAGGTGTACAGGCCGGCCTGCACGGGGAGGTTGGCGAGGGTCGCGTAGGCCATAGCCTGCGGGATCACCACCGCACCGGCCGAGAGACCGGCCACCAGGTCGGCGCCCAGCCAGGAGCGCCGGTAGCCGCGAAGGGTGGGGGCGAACCACCCCGGCGCGCGTGCGCCCGCGTTGGAAGGCACCCTGGGCTACTGACGTGTGAGCGCGATGTTCAGCAGGTGCTCCGGATCGGCGAGGTGGCTGTGGTCGTCGTCACCGACGTCGATGCGCACCCAGTCGATGGTCCCGGTGAACTCGTTCCCGCGCGGTCCATAGTCCTCCGACACCGGCGAGGCGAGGTCGGACCCGATGTCGAGCGTCTCGTCCATGGAGAAGAAGAACGGCAGTGTGCGCGTCACCCGTCCCGTGCCGATGCTGGTCTCGCCATCGAAGAGCTCCACGCCTCCGCCCTTGCCGAGTCCGCCTCCGTCGTAGCTGAAGCGCACGCGCAGCTCGTGGTCGCCGGCCGCGATCGGCACCGTCGACCGGGTGTAGTCGGTCTGGATCCCGCCGAGGTTGTATGCGAAGGCGAGCGAGCCGTCGTGGCAGTACACACTCCACCCGCCGTGGGCGCCGCCCTGGGCGACGACCACTCCCGCCGCGCCGGCCTCCGGCACCGTGACCCGGGCGGTGATCGTGAACGACTTGTTCTTCAGGTTGACCACGGAGTTCTCGCTCAGCCGCTTCATGCCGGAGTAGAGCGTCTGCGAGCTGCCCTGCACCAGGGTCGGCCGGCCGACCAGCTCGCCGTTGAACCGCTCCGCCGAGCGGGTGTCCATCGGCAGCACGTTGAAGCGCGCGGCCTGGATCAGGAACAGCCGCTGGAGCTCCGCCAGCTTCTCGGGCTCCTGCGCGGCGAGGTCGTTCGACTGTGTCCAGTCCTCCTCCACGTTGTAGAGCTCCCAGACATCGTCGTCGAGACCGTGGCTGGACGACAGCCACGGGTCCTTGTGCTTCGCGACGGCGGTCCATCCGCGATGGAAGATCGCGCGGTTCCCGAGCATCTCGAAGTACTGCGTCTGGTGCTCCTCGGGGGCGGCGGCGTCGGGGAAGCTGTAGTTCATCGCGGTCCCCTCGTAGGGGCGCTGCGTCACTCCGTTCACGGTGTGCGGCTCGGGGATCCCCGCCGCCGCGAGCACGGTCGGCGCCACGTCGATCACGTGGGCGAACTGGTTGCGCACCTCGCCCCGGGCGTCGATGCCGTTCGGCCAGGAGACCACTGTGCCGTTGCGGGTGCCGCCCCAGTGGCTCGCCACCTGCTTCGTCCACTGGTAGGGGGTGTCCATGGCGTGCGCCCAGCCGATGGCGTAGTGGTTGTAGGCGCGCGGCGTCCCCAGGTCGTCCTTGTGCTCGATCTTGTACGCATCCGTCTCGATGTCCGTCATGTGGTTGATCGTGAACGCCTCGTTGGTGGTGCCGGTCATCGTCCCCTCCGCGGATGCGCCGTTGTCGCCGATGATCAGGTAGACGAGAGTGTTGTCGAGCTCCCCCAGCTCCTCCAGTGCGTCGAGCAGCAGGCCGACGTGGTGGTCGGCGTACTCGAGGAAGCCGGCGTACACCTCCATCTGCCGCGCGAGCACCGGCTTGATCTCCTCGCTCATCTCGTCCCAGCCGGGGATCCCGGGGCTGCGGGTCGTAAGCACCGCGTCTGCGGGCACCACGCCGAGCTCCTTCTGCCTGGCGAAGGTGGCCTCGCGCACGGCGTCCCAGCCGGCGTCGAAGGCGCCGGCGTAGCGGTCGGCCCACTCCGACGGGACGTGGTGCGGCGCGTGGGTGGCGCCCGGCGCGAAGTAGGTGAAGAAGGGCTTGTCGGGGGCGAGGGACTTCTGCTGCTTCGTCCAGGCGATGGCCTTCTCGGTCATGTCGGCCATGAAGTGGTAGCCCTGCTCGGGCGTGCCCCAGGGCTCGACCGGCGAGGTGTTCTCGTAGATCGCCGGGTACCACTGGTTCGTCTCCCCGCCGATGAAGCCGTAGAAGTACTCGAAGCCGCCTCCCGGGTGCGGCCAGTGCTCGAACGGCCCGACGGCGCTCGACTCCCAGACCGGAACCTCGTGGCACTTGCCGAACTGCGCCGTGCTGTAGCCGTTGAGCTTGAGAGTCTCGGCCAGCGGCGCGCAGTTGTTCGGACGCAGCGAGTTGTACCCGGGGGCGCTCGTGGCGATCTCGGTGATGCCGCCCATGCCCACCGTGTGGTGGTTGCGGCCGGAGAGCAGCGCGGCGCGCGTCGGCGAGCAGAGGGCGGTGGTGTGGAAGCGGGTGTACTTGAGCCCTTGGTCCGCGACCCGCTCGAAGTTGGGGGTGTTCACCGGCCCGCCGAAGGCGCTGGTGGCGCCGTACCCGCAGTCGTCGATCAGCACGACGAGCACGTTCGGCGCGCCCTCCGGCGGATGGATGGGCGTGATCGGCGGGTAGTGGGTGTCGGGCGAGGTCGCGTCGTAGGTGACCGTGCCGGTGTAGGCCAGGTCGGGAATGGGAAGGCTCGATCGCTGCAGGTCGTCCATGGAAGATGTGCTCCTTTTTATCGTGACGTTGGTTGTTCGGCGAATACGCGGCTCCAGTCGCGTTTGACGCTGACCTCGACGACCCGGCCGTCTGCCGCCGCGGCGAGGGCCTGCTCGGCGCCGGTGTCGTAGGGCACGTCGCCCCGGCCGCTGTCGTCGTCGTGGTGCACGAGCAGGCTCAGGGTCGGGCCCGACGTGCGCAGGTAGCCGAGCATCGGCAGGTCGCCGTTGGAGTTGCCGACGGCTAGGATCGGCCGGCGGCCTACCCGGCTCCAGATGCGCACCGGCTTCTCCGGCCCGTCGTCAAGGAACGACAGCGACGCCCCGTACCGCACCTCGCCGTCGACGTACTCGAGCCCGAACGCCGACCCGATCACGCGCTCCGGCGGGATGCCGTAGTAGTCGAGCGTCATCGGCCGCATGAAGTCCCGCTCGCCGCCGGAGACGATGTAGCAGGTGAAGCCGTTCGCATCGAGGTAGCGCAGCAGCTCGACCATCGGCAGGTAGACGGCGCCGCTGTACGGCCGCTTCAGCGTCAAGTGCTCGGCGACGCGGTAGAACTCGGCCACCGACTCCTCGTAGGCCTCCACGCTCATGCCCGCGGTGGCCTTCAGGATCGCGGCGATCACGAGCCCCAGGTCGGAGTCGTCGCCGGCGTAGTGCTTGTCCACCGCCTCGCCCATCCAGCCGAGGTCGCCCGCCGCGACCGCGGCGTACGGCTGGGTCTCCCCGAGCGCGGGATCCGCGCGCACCGCCGCCGCCCACTGCTGCACGAGGTAGTGCAGCTGGGTGGGCATGGGCTTCTCGGTCCACAGGGTGCCGTCGTTGTCGAACACGGCGACGCGCTCGGGCACCGGCACCGCTCCCGCCACCACCTCGGCGACAAAGGAGGTGATCGCGGAACGGGCGGCGCCGTCGCGCCAGGAGGGGAGGTCGGTCATTGCAGTCTCCATTCGTGGGTCGGTTCTCACGCCGTCTGCGCGGCGGGCGCATCCGCTGTCTCGTCGTCGTCGACGACCGCCGTCGCCGGCGGGCGCTGGGCGAGCTCGAGCAGTGCGAGCGCGACGAGCGCGACGACCAGGGTCCAGACGATCGTCGACGGCGACAGCGGGCGCACGAACAGGATCACCAGCGAGGCGATCACGGCGACGGCGGCGCGCAGCAGCACCCGCTGGCGGTGGAGCCAGTACCCGGCGCGGCCCGTCGTGACGCCGCGGCGCTCGACCGCGTCACGGAGGGCGTCCGCGGCCGAGGCCGCCAGCGAGCGCAGCCGCCTCGGCACGTCGAAGGGCCCCGCGAACCAGCCGACCAGCGCGACGACGACGGCCAGGGTGAGCACCGCCACCGCGGTCGACCGCATCCGCTCGACGACCGTCTCGAACAGCACGCCCGAGACGCCGCCGGGAACCACCCCGGGCGCGACCGAGGTGACGAACACGGCGTGGCCGACCGCGAACAGGGCGAGCAGTGCCGCCATCACGACGGCGAGCACCACGGCGGTGGCCACGAGCGCTACGCTCTTGCGCCGCGCCACGAGCACCCCGATGGCGAGCAGCCCGATCGACACCCACGGCAGCCAGACGCCGGCCGCCACGGCGAGCCCGTAGCCGAGCTGCGCGGTGGGCACGGCGTCCGACCGCGCGACGGTGATCGTGCGGTCGACGACGGGTATCTGCTCGGCGAGGCCGATGCCCCGCTCGATCAGCGCGCTCTTCACCGCCTCGATGATCGGCGCCAGCTGCACACCGATCTCGCCGTTCGCCCCGAGGCTCACGGCGGCGTCTGGATCGCCCTCCATGGTCGCGACCAGCTGCCGGTGCGAGACCCGCAGCGCCGTCGCCCACACGTCGGCGAAGGCCTCCGACTCCACGAATCCGGCGATCTGCGTCTCGATCAGAGAGCGGATGCCGGCTGCCGCCGGGCCCTTGAGCGCCTCCAGCGCCGCGGTGGCGCGCGGCGGGGTGCCGAGCTCGGTGATCCCGTCGACCACGTCGGAGGTGAGGGTGGGGATGTCGACGGCGTCGGTGATCGCCGCCATCGCCTGGTCCGTGACGAAGGCCTGCACGCCCTCGTCGTCGGCGAGTGGCGCGAAGGTGGCCACGAAGCTCTCGGTGTCGGTCAGCTCCACCCGCGCCCAGCTGGCGACCACCGCCACCGGCGCGAGCACCATCCCGATCACGATCAGCACCACCGAGAGCAGCGCCCAGCCCCACGACCGCCGCGAGCGCCGCGGCTGCGCGGGAGCGGCGGCACCGCTCCCGCGCAGCTCCGCGTTCTCCGCCTCCAGCTCGGCGAGGCGCCGCTCGAGTTCGCCAGTCGTCATTTGCGCCATGGGCTCCTCCTTCCCGGGAGAGTCCAGACCACACCGTGCCGCAATACCCGACAACACCCGTTTGGGATGAGTGTCGCGGCCGCGGTGCGCGCCACCATGGTGGGCATGGACTCCCGGGACGTGACCACCCTCGTCGTCGCTCTGGCGGTGGCGGTCGATCTCGCGATCCGCATCGCCGCCCTGATCGTGATCCCGCGCGACCGCAAGCCGAGCTCGGCGATGGCGTGGCTGCTGGCGATCTTCCTCATCCCCTTCGTGGGCATCTTCTTCTTCCTGCTGATCGGCAGCCCGCACCTGCCGCGGGCGCGGCGCGACAAGCAGAAGGCGATCGACGACCTGATCACGACGGCGACGGATGGCGTGCGCTTCGAGACGGACAGTTCCGAGTGGCCCGGCTGGCTGGCACCGGTGACGGTGCTCAACCGCACGATCGGCGCGATCCCCATCGTCGGCGGCAACGAGGCCACGCTCGTCGACGACTACGAGGGGTCGTTCGCCGCGATGGCGGCCGACATCGACACCGCGGAGCTCTTCGTGCACGTGGAGTTCTACATCGTGTCGTTCGACGCCACGACGGCCGGCTTCTTCTCCGCGATGGAGCACGCGGTGCGCCGCGGCGTCCCGGTGCGCGTGCTGCTCGACCACGTCGCATCCGTTCGGGCCGCGAACCACAAGCGCACCCTCGCCGAGCTCGACCGCATCGGCGTGCGCTGGAGCTTCATGCTGCCCGTGCAGCCGTTGAAGGGCAGGTACCAGCGGCCCGACCTGCGCAACCACCGCAAGCTCGTCGTCGTCGACGGGCGCGTGGCCTGGATGGGGTCGCAGAACCTCATCGACCGCAGCTACAACGCGAAGAAGAACATCAGGAGGGGGCTGAAGTGGCAGGAGCTGATGACCCGGATCACCGGCCCCGTGGTCGCCGGGGTGAACGCCATCTTCATCGGCGACTGGTACTGCGAGACCGACGAGTTCGTGGTGCACGAGAACGTGCCGGCGGCCGAGGTGGCCCGCAGCACCTCGCCGCAGGCGCTCGACTGCCAGGTGGTGCCCAGCGGCCCGGGCTTCGACCAGGAGAACAACCTGCGCCTGTTTCTGGCACTGCTGCACTCGGCCCGCGAGCGCGTCATCGTCACGAGCCCGTACTTCGTGCCCGACGAGGCGATGATCTACGCGATCACCTCGGCCGCGCAGCGCGGACTCGACGTGCAGCTGTTCGTATCGGAGATCGGCGACCAGGGCGGGGTGTTCCACGCCCAGCGCTCCTACTACTCCGCGCTGCTCGCCGCCGGGGTGCACATCTGGATGTACCCGGCGCCGTTCATCCTGCACGCGAAGCACCTGTCGATCGACGACGACGTGGCGGTGATCGGGTCGAGCAACATGGACATCCGTTCCTTCGCCCTCGACCTGGAGGTGTCGCTGCTCGTGCGCGGGCCCGCCTTCGTGGCGCAGATGCGCGCCGTGGAGGCCGACTACCGCCGTCTCGGCCGCGAGCTCACGGCCGAGGAGTGGAGCAGGCAACCGCGCGGCGCGACGTTCCTCGACGGGCTGGCCCGTCTCACATCCGCTCTGCAGTAGACGATCACCTGCTCGGGGTGATGCCCGGCCCGCCCCGCGACGGCAGGGTTTCGGACATCGCCACCTACCGGGAGGGAATCCTCATGCCGCACGACAAGCCGAACATCCTCGTGATCTGGGGAGACGACATCGGCATCACGAACCTCAGCTGCTACAGCGACGGCCTGATGGGCTATCGAACCCCCAACATCGACCGGATCGCGGAGGAGGGTATGCGGTTCACCGACTCCTACGGGGAGCAGAGCTGCACCGCCGGGCGGTCGTCGTTCATCACCGGGCAGAGCGTGTTCCGCACCGGGCTGAGTAAGGTGGGCATGCCAGGCGCGGACCTCGGCCTGCAGGCCGAGGACCCCACGATCGCAGAGCTGCTGAAGCCGCTCGGCTACGCGACCGGCCAGTTCGGCAAGAACCACCTCGGCGACAAGAACGCCTTCCTGCCCACGGCGCACGGCTTCGACGAGTTCTACGGCAACCTGTACCACCTCAACGCCGAGGAGGAGCCGGAGGCGGCCAACTGGCCGTCGGAGGTGGAGTTCCCGGAGTTCAACAAGCGCGCCCGCCCGCGCGGCGTGATCCACTCCTGGGCGAGCGACGAGGTCGACGAGACGGAGGACGGACGCTACGGGGTGCGCGGCAGGCAGCGGGTGGAGGACACCGGCCCTTTGACCCGGAAGCGGATGGAGACCATCGACGACGAGTTCGCCGCAGCCGCCAAGGACTTCATCGGCCGCGCGCACGATTCCGAGACGCCGTTCTTCGTCTGGATGAACACCACGCACATGCACTTCCGCACGCACCCGAAGCCGGAGAGCATCGGCCAGGCCGGCCGGTGGCAGTCGGAGTACCACGACACGATGATCGACCACGACCGCCTCGTCGGCGAGCTGCTCGACCAGCTCGACGAGCTCGGCATCGCGGAGGACACCATCGTGATCTACTCCACCGACAACGGCCCGCACATGAACACCTGGCCCGACGCGGGAATGACCCCGTTCCGGAGCGAGAAGAACACCAACTGGGAGGGGGCCTTCCGCATCCCGGAGGTGATCCGCTGGCCCGGCCACATCGCCGCAGGCACGGTGTCGAACGAGATCGTGCAGCACCACGACTGGCTGCCGACCTTCCTCGCCGCAGCCGGGGACACCACGACGGTCGAATCGCTGAAGCAGGGCGTGGCCGTCGCCGACAGCACCTTCAAGGTGCACATCGACGGCTACAACCTGCTGCCCTACCTCACCGGGGAGGAGGAGGCGAGTCCGCGGAAGGGCCTGGTCTACTTCTCCGACGACGGCGACGTGCTCGCACTGCGCTTCGACAACTGGAAGGTCGTGTTCATGGAGCAGCGCACGATCGGCACACTCGCGGTCTGGGCGGATCCCTTCGTTCAGCTGCGCGTGCCCAAGCTCTACAACCTGCGCACCGACCCCTTCGAGCGGGCCGACCTCACCTCGAACACCTACTTCGACTGGCTCTTCGACAACGACTACCTGATCTTCGCCGCGCAGGCCCTGATGACGCAGTTCCTCGCCACCTTCGAGGAGTTCCCGCCGAGGCAGAAGGCCGCGAGCTTCAACATCTCCCAGGCGATGGAGAAGCTCGAGACGTTCCTGGCCGGCGGGGACTGAGCATGCGCACGGCGACGGACACGCGGGTCTGGATCGAGGGCGCCGAGTTCACGATGGGCTCGGACGAGCACTACCCGGAGGAGGCCCCGGCCCGCCGGGTGCGCGTCGACGGCTTCTGGCTGGACACGACCACGGTGACCAACGAGCAGTACGCCGGTTTCGTGCGGGAGACCGGCTACCTCACCGTCGCCGAGCGCCCGCTCGACCCCCGCGACTTCCCCGGCGCCCCGGCCGAGAACCTGCAGCCCGGATCCATGGTGTTCACCGGCACGAGGGGGCCGGTGAACCTCCGGCACCTGAGCCAGTGGTGGGCCTGGGTGCCCGGGGCCAGCTGGCGCCGGCCGCTCGGGCCCGGGTCGTCCCTCGACACGCGGGCGCAGCATCCGGTTGTCCATGTCGCGTTCGAGGACGCGGTGGCCTACGCGGACTGGGCCGGGCAGCGCCTGCCCACCGAGGCCGAGTGGGAGCTGGCCGCGCGCGGCGGACTCGACGGCGCCCGCTACACCTGGGGCGACGAGCCGGAGACGGAACCCCTCGCCAACTACTGGCACGGCGACTTCCCCTGGCGCAGCGAACCCGGGTACGGACGGACGGCGGCCGTCGGCTCCTTCCCCGCGAACGGCCACGGCCTCCACGACATGGCGGGCAACGTCTGGGAGTGGACGTCGGACTGGTACATGCAGCCAGAGGCGGGCGACGGATGCTGCGCTCCCGCGAATCCCGTCGGGGGCACCGCCGCGGCGAGCGTCGACCCCGCGCAGCCCTTCTCGGTTCCCCGGCGGGTCGTGAAGGGCGGCTCGTTCCTCTGCGCCGACAGCTACTGCATGCGCTACCGGCCGGCGGCCAGACGTCCGCAGGCGATCGACACCGGCATGAGCCACATCGGCTTCCGCTGCGCAGCCGACGCAGCACAACCCACACGAGAGGCACGATCATGAGCGACTTCTGGGCAGACTTCTGGGGCTTCGTCTGGCTGTTCTTCTGGGGCTTCGCCCTGGTGGCCTACCTCTTCACGATCTTCTCGGTGCTCGCCGACCTGTTCCGCGACCGCGCGCTGAACGGGTGGCTGAAAGCGCTGTGGATCCTCTTCCTGATCTTCGTGCCGTTCCTCACCGTGCTGGTCTACGTGATCGCGCGCGGGCGCGGCATGGTCGAGCGGATGGAGCGGCGCGGCTCCCGGGAGCCCGTCGCCGAGAGCTACGCCTGGCCCGCGGCGCCCGATGCGCCCGCGGCGGAGATCACCCGCGCGAAGCAGCTGCTCGATCAGGGCGTCATCAGCGCCGGCGAGTTCGACGCGCTGAAGAGCAGGGCGCTGGGCAACCGCTACTGACGCGGGTCCCGCCCTTCGGCGGTGGAGCAGTGGTGCAAACTTTCGACGTTCCCCGGGCATCGGAACGTCGGTTGCTTGCCCCTCCTCTCGAGAAAAGGGATGTGGGGCAAACTTTCGACATTCCCCGGGTATCGGAACGTCGAAACCTTGCCCCGCTGTTCGGGTCGAGGGCGACCCGGGGTCAGAGCGCCGAGTAGCGGTGCTCCGGCCGGCCGGTGGCACCGTACTTCAGCTGCACCTCGACCAGCCCCGCCGTGGCGAGCGCCCCGAGGTAGCGCTGGGCGGTGGCCCGGCTCACCCCGACGAGCTCGGCGATTGCCGGCGCCGACTGCGCCGACCCCGCGGAGACGAGCGCGTCGAGCACCGCCTGCTCCGTCGCCGCGCGCGGCCGGGAGGAGACGGCCGCCGGGTGCGAGGCGGCCAGCGCCGCATCGAGCAGCGCCTGATCGAGCGTCTCGCCGCCCAGCGCGTCGCGGTACCCCGCGTAGGCCTGCAGTCGCGCGCCGAGCGCGGCGGGGTCGAAGGGCTTGATCAGATAGGAGAAGGCGCCGTGCCGCAGCGCCCGGCGCACGGTCGCCGCGTCGTTCGAGGCGGTGACCATGATCACGTCGCTGTCCAGCCGCCGCAGCAGCTCCAGCCCCGAGCCGTCCGGCAGGTACGCGTCGAGCAGGATCAGGTCGGGCCGCTCGGCGTCCGCCAGCCGCAGGGCGCCGGCCACGGTGCCGACGGTGCCCACCGCGCGGAACCGCGGCGTCGCATCCGCTATCGACGCGTGCAGGTCGGCGATGCGGAAGTCGTCGTCGACGACCAGGACGGTGAAGTCGCTCACTCGGTCTCCTTTCGGGGGCCGACGACGTTCGCCAGCCGTGCGCAGAACAGGGCGCCGGATTCCGCGCCGCCGGCATCGGCGACCCAGACGTCTCCCCCGCCGCGGCGCGCGATATCGCGGGCGAGAGGCAGCCCGAAACCGAGGCCGCGCACCTGCGACAGGTCGACCGGGTCTGCCTGCCCCCGCAGCGTCGCGATCGGCGAGGTGCGCGGCGCCCAGGGGTCGCCGGCCACGCCGTCGCCCGAGTCGGAGACCGCGACGTGCAGGTCGGCCCCGTCGTCGAGCACCTCCACCTCCACCTCGCGCGGCAGCCGGCCGCCCGCGACGGCCGCGGCGACCGCGTTGTCGATCAGGTTGCCGAGCACCGTGGTCACCTCGTCGGGTCGCACCAGCGTGCCGCGCACCAGGCTGCCCTCGCCGACCCGCAGCGCCACGCCCCGCTCGTGCGCCTCGATGCTCTTCGCGCCGAGGAACGCCTGCAGGTAGGGCTCGGTAACCAGGGCGGACTCCGCCAGCGGGTACGCCACCGGCCCGGTCGCCAGCACACCGCCGAGGTAGTCCCCCGCCGCGGCCACCTGCCCGGTGGCGAGCAGCCCGGAGACCAGGTGCAGCTGGTTGGCGAACTCGTGCCGCTGCACGCGCAGCGCTGTGGAGAGCGCCGACACCGCGGTGAGCCGCCGCGACAGCGACTCCATGTCGGTCTCGTCGCGCAGCGAGACGACCGCGCCGAGGTCGACGCCGTCGCGGGCCACCCGCACCACGTCGGCGTAGAGGATCCGCCCGCCGGTCACCAGGCGCAGCGAGCGGGGCGAGCCCGCGGTGACCTCGGCGAGCGCGGAGAGCAGCTCGTCGGACAGGGGCAGCCCGCCGGACGCACGAAGAGAGCGGATGTCGCGACCCACCGGCGACGACAGCTCCAGCAGCTGCTCAGCCCGGTCGTTGCACACGGTGACGCGCCCGTCGACGGAGACGCCGAGCACCCCCTCGGCGATGCCGCCGATCACGGCGGTCTGGTCGTGCACCAGGCCGGCCAGCTCGGCGGGCTGCAGGCCGAGCGTCTGCCTGCGCAGGCGCCGCGCGAGCAGGGCGCTCGCACCGACGCCCACCGCCAGCGCCAGCACGGCCGTGAGCGCGACCGCGAGCAGGTCGTCGCCCAGCCGGTCGAGTACGCTCGCGGCGCCGAAGCCCACGCTCACCTCGCCGACGACCCGGCTCTCGGAGCCCGGTGCGAACACGGGCACCTTCGCCCGGGCAGAGTCGCCCAGGGTGCCGGTCTCCCAGCTGGTCTCCTCCCTGCCGGCGAGCGCCTCGCGGGGGTCGGTGCTCACCCGCTCGCCCAGCATCGACGCGGTGGGGTGGGCGATGCGCAGGCCCCGGTCGTCTGTGACCACCACGAACAGCGCGCCGGTGCGCTCCCCGATCGTCACCGCGGCGGACTGCACGGCGCCGCCCGCCAGCTCGGCCGGGGTGCCGAGCTCGTCGAGGGCGCTCAGCCGCTCGACCTCGGCCCGGATGTCGGGCGTCTGCGCCACGGTGCGCGCGATCGCCAGCGCCGTGCTCTCCGCGTCCGCGCGGTTGTCGACGGTGGCCAGCGCCCCGTAGACCACGGTGGCGATCCCGACCGCGACCAGCACGACGACCACCTGCAGGAGGTAGATCTGTCTCGCGAAGGTGAGCCGCTTCATCCGCTTGAGCTTAATGCGCAAAAGCGACTTTATGCGCGTGGGTCACGGCAAACGAGCCAAAGGCCGGTGCGGGCGGGCGGCGGACCTAGTTTGTTCCGACGACCCGATCGACCGTTCGAACAGACAAAGGAGTCTTGATGCTCGTCATTCTCGGATTCGCCATGGTGCTCACCTTCATGACCCTGATCATGACCAAACGCCTCACGCCCATGGTGGCCCTCATCGTTGTACCGACCATCTTCGGGCTGTTCGCCGGCGCGGGCCTCGGCATCGGCGACATGGTGATCGAGGCCGTCGGCGGCCTTGCAGGCACGGCCGCGCTGCTGATGTTCGCGATCCTCTACTTCGGCATCATGATCGACGTCGGGCTCTTCGACCCGCTGGTGCGACTGATTCTGCGGATGGCCGGGGGCGATCCCGCCAAGGTCGTCGTCGGCACGGCGCTGCTGGCTGCAGCGGTGTCGCTCGACGGCGACGGCTCCACCACGTTCATCGTGACCACCGCCGCGATGCTGCCCATCTACCTGAAGCTCGGCATGAGCCCGGTCGTGCTGACCTGTGTGGCCGGCCTCGCCAACGGCACGCTCAACATCGTGCCGTGGGGCGGGCCGACGATCCGCGCGGCGGCGGCGCTCGACGTGTCCGCGACCGACATCTTCGTGCCGATGCTGCCCTCGCTGGCCGCCGGTCTCGCGGTGGTGCTCGTCTTCGCCTGGCTGCTCGGGCTCGGCGAGCGCAAGCGGGTGCTCGCCGGCGGCTCCACGCTCGGGGAGCTCTCCGGCAACGGCGACCTCGGCGGCGGCTTCGCACGCTCGCGCACCCTCTCGACCGCGGCGGGCGACCTCGGCGGCGGCTTCGCGCGCTCGCGCACCCTCTCGACCGCGGCGGGCGACCTCGCCCCGGTGCGCCGCGGCGGCATCCTCGTCCCCGCGCTGGTCAGCGCCGAGACCGCGGAGATCACCGTCGTTCGCGAGACCATGCTCGAGGCGGAGCGCGGCACCCTGCGCCCCCGGCTCATCTGGGTGAACCTCGCGCTCACCGTGGTGGTCATGGTGATACTCGTGCTCGACCTCGTGCCGCTGCCCTACGTCTTCATGGTGGCGACGGCCGTGGCGCTGATCATCAACTTCCCGCGGCTCAAGGACCAGGGCGACCGCATCGCCGCGCACGCGCCGAACGTGATCGCCGTCGTGTCGATGATCCTCGCCGCCGGTGTGCTCATCGGTGTGCTGAACGGCACCGGCATGGTCGACGCGATGTCGTCGTGGCTCGTCGCGATCATCCCCACCGAGATGGGACCGTACCTCGCGGTGATCACCGGTGTGCTCAGCATTCCGATGACCTTCTTCATGAGCAACGACGCCTTCTACTTCGGGATGCTGCCGGTGCTGGCCGAGAGCGCCGCCACCTTCGGCATCACGCCGGTGGAGATGGCGCGCGCCTCGATCACCGGACAGCCCGTGCACCTGCAGAGCCCGCTGGTGCCGGCCATCCTGCTGCTCGTCTCGCTCGCGAAGGTCAACCTCGGAGACCACCACAAGAAGGTGCTCTGGCGCGCGGTCGTCGTGTCGCTGGTGATGCTGGTGGTCGGGGTGCTTACCACGGCGATCCCGTTCGGCTGACACCGCTCGCACTCAGCCGCCATGCCCCAGACTTGTGAAAATGCTTACTGTTAACGCCTACGCCGCCCCCTCCGCCACCGAGCCCCTCGTCAAGACCACCATCGAACGCCGCGATGTCGCCGCCAAGGATGTGCTGATCGAGATCAAGTACTCCGGCATCTGCCACTCCGACATCCACACCGTCCGCGGGGAGTGGGGCCAGATCGCCTACCCGCAGGTGGTCGGCCACGAGATCGTCGGCATCGTCACCGAGGTCGGCTCCGAGGTGTCGAAGCACCGCGTCGGCGACCGCGTCGGCGTGGGCTGCATGGTCAACTCCTGCCGCGAGTGCGAGAGCTGCCTCGCCGGCAAGGAGAACTACTGCCTGAAGGGCAACACGGGAACCTACGCGGCGGTCGACGCCGACGGGACCCTCACCCAGGGCGGCTACTCCACCCACATCGTGGTCGTCGAGGACTTCGTGCTGAACGTGCCCGAGGCGATCCCCTTCGAGAAGGCCGCGCCGCTGCTCTGCGCCGGAGTGACCACCTACTCCCCCCTCGCCCACTGGAAGGTCGGCCCCGGAAGCCGCGTCGCCGTCGTCGGCATGGGCGGGCTCGGACACATGGCCGTGAAGATCGCGCACGCGATGGGCGCCGAGGTGACCGTGCTCTCGCAGTCGCTCAGCAAGATGGAGGACGGCCTGCGCCTCGGCGCCGACCACTACTACGCCACCAGCGACTCCTCGACCTTCGAGACGCTCGGCAGCAGCTTCGACCTGATCATCAACACGGTGAGCGCGTCGATCGACATCAACTCCTACCTGTCGCTGCTCGCCGTCGACGGCACCCTGGTGAACGTCGGCGCCCCCACCGACCCGCTGCCCGTGCAGGCGTTCAGCCTGATCGGCAAGCGCCGCTCCTTCGCCGGGTCCAACATCGGCAGCATCGCCGAGACGCAGGAGATGCTCGACTTCTGCGCCGAGCACGGCATCGCGCCGGAGACCGAGCTCGTCGCGGCCGACTACATCAACGAGGCCTACGAGCGTGTGCTCGCCTCCGACGTTCGCTACCGCTTCGTGATCGACATCGCCACGCTGGTCTAGTCGAACAGTGCGACGCCGGCGGGCCCTCGGCCCGTCGGCGTTCGTCGTCTCAATCGTCGAAGTGCTCTTCGGCGTTCTCCGGGACGGTGTGCTCGGTGACGTAGGGGTGAGCGCTCTGAGCCGAGGCGTCGGCCGGCTGATCGATCTCCCACATGCGCACCACAACGTGGGGCGAGATGAGGGCGGAGACGGAGATCCCCTCCGCCGTCTCGAATCCGACGAAGTCGGCGCCGCTCCGCGCCGCCGCCACGATCTCGCGCTTCAGCTTGTCGAAGTCCTGATGCTCGCCGAGAACGAACATCTTGCCGCCGATTCGAATTCTTACAGTCTTCACCTGAGCTCCTTGTCGGCTTTCGACAGTACGCTCCCGACCCCCGAGGGGAAAGAGGCGGGGCGCGACTGGACAAGCAGCACGATACCGAACAGCAGCTCCCAGACCGTGATCGAGTACACGCCGCCGCGCTCCCAGATCCCGTCGAGGCGCGGGTCGGTCGAGAGGAACAGCGCCGCCTCGCTCAGCAGCCCGACCACGGGCAGCACCAGGCTCGCGATTCCCAGCCAGCGCGGGATCCCGAGGCGCCGCCAGGTGAGCCCCACCACGAACACGGCCAGATTGCCGAAGACGATCGACAGGAACGCTCCGAGCAGGTGCAGCGAGCCGGCGTCGGCCGCCTCGTTGAACAGCCCCACGAGCACGCTGCCCACGCCGTGCAGCACGGCGAACGACAGGAACAGCCAGCGCCACACTCCCGCGAAGAGTCCACCGAGCAGCAGGGCGGCGAGCACGAACAGCACACCGTCGAGCACGAAGGCCGTGTTCATCAGCCAGGCCAGCGGCGAGTCGACCACCCGGCCGTCGTAGACCTGCCTGTCCGGCACTCCGAGGTCGCTGATGTAGTTGTAGGCGTAGTCGTAGGGCGGGCTGGTCCAGGCCGCTGCGGCGATCGCCTCGAGCGTCACGTACTGCAGGCCGGTCACGACGAAGACGACGGCCCCGGCGATTCGGCGACCGAATCCGGCTCGCATGGCTCCCCCTCGGTGCACTCCCCGCCCACCCTAGCCGTGCAGCGCGCGGTACTCGCTCACCCAGCGCGCGTAGCGCGACCAGGGGTCGTCGACTCCACGGGCGAGCAGAGCCACGTGCTCGGTGAGCGCGTCGTTCGCCTCGAACCACTCGGTGCGCGGGATGCGGTGTTCGGCGAACTGCTCGTGCCGCCGCCGCTCGAGCAGCCGGTCGCCGAGCTCGAAGGCGAGCACCTCGTCGTAGAGCAGCCCGGCGAACCGCCGCCGCGGGTTGGCCGAGGTGCCGATCTTGATGCGGTCGCGGTACCGCAGGTAGTAGACGACGTCGACCCTCAGAGCGGATGCGCCGCCATCGGGCAGGTCGCCGACCCGCCACTCGCAGACGGCGCAGAGCCAGCCGCTCGGATACCGCACCCCGAGCCGCGATCCGCAGGCCAGGCACGGCGAGGGCAGGAGGTCGGTGACGCCGACTTCGCGGGAGACCCAGTCGTGAGCCACGAGCAGGTGGCCGGCGCAGAGGGTGAGCGGCGCCTCCGGGTCGGCGGGCAGCGAACAGGCGTGGCCGTTCTCCACGGCGCTGCACCGGTCTGGGCCTGCCATCGCACTCCTCGGTCGTTCGCTCGCAATCCACCCTACGACCGGCCGCCGACACCGCGCCCGTCGCGGATACGGGCCGTCCTGCACTGGGCCCGGCGATCTCCCATCCGCGTTTTCGCTATGTCGGTTTCGGCTGAGTCAGTGCGAACTGACACAGCGAAATCGACGACCTGTTCCCCGGGCCGGGTCGACTACTGAGCTCAGCCTCCATGCTCAGCCACGGCGCTCCGCCCTCCGCAGCTCACGGCGCTCCCGCCGGGTCATCGCGGCGAGCGCGGCCTCCGCGCGCACCCGCTCCTCATCCGCTGCCTGTCGGCGCGCGTCGCGCCGTGCGCGCCAGTCGGCCACCTCGGCGTCGATGTCGCGGGGCGGCGTCACCACCGGAGGGCCGCCCTGCAGCTGACGGCGCGCGTGCACGACGCGCCTGTTGAAGTCCTCGAGCAGGTCGCGCACCTGCTTCTCCGAGGTGGCCGCGTCGATCCGTCCGTCGAGCCCGGCGTTCTCGGTGCGCAGCGTGAGCGCGGGCGGTCCCAGCCCGGTGAGCTTCTCGCTCTCGATCTTCTGGCGGATCCACCAGTCGGGATCGTAGCTCTGGTTCAGGTTCTTCAGCGGCTTGCCTGCACCGGGCAGGTCGTCGAAGTCCCCGCGACGGATCGCCTGCTGGATCGACATCTCCACGAAGTGCGCGTGCTGCTCCATCGTGGTCTGGCCGGCGCGGTTCACCTCCGGCTCGTCGATCGGGGCGTCCCCGCCCGCCAGCCGGTCCACCTGGTAGCGCGCAACGTTCACCCGGGCGTCCGCCGGATCCTTCCTGCCCCTCATCCGTCCAGCCTAGATTCGCCCGCCCGCGCCGTCCAGACGACGTCGCTGAGCGTTCCGTCCACGTTGAGCCCGAGTACCGTGGTCGGCTCGAGGCGCCGCAGGAAGGCGTCGTCGTGGCTGACGACGATCACCGCTCCCCGGTAGCCGCGCAACGCGTCCACCAGCTGGTCGATGCTGCGCAGGTCGAGGTTGTTCGCCGGCTCGTCGAGCACGAGCAGCTGGGGCGGCGGGTCCGCGAGCAGCAGCCGAGCGAGCGCCACCCGAAACCGCTCCCCGCCCGACAGCGTGCCGACCAGGCGCTCCACGCTCGACCCGCGCAGCAGGAAACGGGCCAGCTGGTTGCGGATCACCCCGACGGGTACAGCGGATGCCGCGGCACGCACGTTCTCGAGCACCGAGGCGTCGTCGTCCAGCCCGTCCAGCCGCTGCGGCAGGTAGCCGATGCGGTCGGTGAGCGCGACCGCGTCGGCGCCCGCCGCGGGCCCGGAAGCGTCCCCGCCGAACACCAGCCGCTCGAGCAGGGTCGTCTTCCCCACGCCGTTCGGGCCGGTCAGCGCTACCCGCTCTGGACCCTGCACCACCACGGTGCGGCCGGCGCCGCGCAGCTCGGCGATCCGCCGGCTCCTCGCCACCTGCGGGTCGGGCAGGTCCACGCGGATCCGGTCGTCGTCGCGCACCCGGGCGTCAGCCGCATCGAGCGTGGTCTGCGCGGAGGCGACCCGGTCGTCCTTCTCGCCGCGCAGCCTGCCGGCGGAGATCTGCGCCTGCGACGTGCGCGCGTTCATGATGATCCGCGGCTCGCGCTTGTTGGCGTAGCTTGTCCGGGCCGTGCGGGCGCGGGCGGCCAGCTTCGCCTCCGCCTCGACGCGCTGCCGCTTCTCGACCTTCAGCGCCTGCTGCGCGGTGCGGGCGGCCTGCACCGCCGCCTCCTGCTCCCGCTCGAGGTGCGCGGCCCAGGCGCTGTAGGGCCCGCCGAACACCGAGAGGGCGCCGCCGTGCAGCTCGGCGGTGTCGTCCATCAGCTCGAGCAGCGCCGTGTCGTGACTGACCACCACCAGCGCACCCGGCCAGGTGCGCACCATCTCGCCGAGGCGCTCCCGCGCGCCGCGGTCGAGGTTGTTGGTCGGCTCGTCGAGGAGCGTGACCGGGGCGCGACGCAGGCGGATGCCCGCCACGGCGACGAGCATCGCCTCACCACCCGACACCTCGCCGACACGGCGGTCGAGGTCTGCCGAGGTGAGACCGACGTGGCGGAGCGCGTCATCCGCTCGCGCCTCGATGTCCCAGTCGTCGCCGAGCGTCTCGAAGTGGCGCACGTCGACGTCTCCGGCCTCGATCGCGCGCAGGGCGGCGACCGTGCCCGCGATGCCGAGCAGCTCGGCCACCGTGGCGTCGACGTCGAGGGTGAGCCGCTGCGGCAGGTAGTCGACCGCGCCGGTGGTCGTCACCGAGCCCGAGGTGGGTGCGAGCTGGCCGGCGATGAGGCGCAGCAGGGTGGACTTGCCCGACCCGTTGGCGCCGACGAGGCCGGTGCGTCCGGGGCCGAAGGTGCCGGTCAGGTCGTGCAGGGCGGTGCTGCCGTCAGGCCAGTCGAGGCCGAGGGAGGACAGGGTGATACTCATGGTGCGTCTCCGGGGAGGTCAGGGGATGCACTGACGCTCGCGGAGCCGGGATACGGCGGATCAACGGGCGTCAGCGCGTGGGCTGAGCGGAACCGTTGACGATCTTCACCGGATTGACCTCACTGTGGGGAACAGGACGTGACCAGTGTCACAGACGGAGCGGGGCGGGGCAAGAACGAATGCTTGCGGGTTCCGAGCGGCTGAATAGACTAACGCTCATGTACATCCTGGTCTCGCTGCTGCTGATCGTGCTCGTCGTCGGCGCACTCGTCGACATCATCACGCGCCCCGACGGTCAGGTGAAGCACCTGCCGAAGACGGTCTGGGTGCTGCTCGTGGTGCTGCTCCCGATGATCGGGAGCATCGTCTGGTTCGTGGCCGGGCGCGAGTACACGGCGCCGGTCCCGCTCGGGAGCTTCGGCGACCCGCGCCGCCGCGCGGCGGCGGCACCCTCGACGGCCCAGCGCCCGCTCACCACCGAGGAGGAGCTGGCCGCCCTCGACCGCGAGATCGCGTTCCACGAGAAGCAGGACCGCATCGCCCGGCTCGAGGCGGAGGTCGAGGCGCGCCGGAAGCTCGGCTAGCACCGCCGCCTAGTTGCTCGTGGCCTCCACGGTCGACGCCGTCGGCGGGAGGGTCGGCTCGGGAATGATGCGCAGCCCGGCGGGGGTGTTCGCCAGCTTGACCAGCTCCTCGAGCCAGACGCGGTTCAGCACCGGGTCCTTCTTGCCGTAGAAGTCGAACTGCAGCGGGATGGCCTGGTGCAGCCAGATCGAGCTGTGCCCGCTCCCCTGCGACGAGGTGTACTCCCACGAGAAGGTGAAGCTCTCGCCTCGGCGGAGCTTCGCGAGGATGACGACTTTGAGATGCGCCAGCACACGGTCCTCGAATTCGACGGTGATCGAGGGTGTGCCGTAGATGAACTTGCCCACTGGCTTCCTTTGGTGTTGAGAATTCTATTTACAACGACGGGTCGTCGAGCATGCTCTCGATGTCGTCGACGGCCTGGTTGAAGTTCGCCGAGTCGAGATCCTCGACGGCGTCGGGGATGACCGCGACCATCTTCTCCTCCGGCATCGAGGGCACGGGGAAGCGCACTTCCTCGTCCTCACCCGGCACAACACCGTCGATGTCCGCGATGTCGAACTGAACCGCCGAGCCCAGCACGATCGTGTGCGTGGCCACGGTGCCGTTGGCCTCCTGCACCGGAATGTCGATGCTCGACGACGTCACGGAGCCCGACAGGGTGGCGACGTAGTCGACGAGTGCTTGCGCGACCGCACTCCCGGTGACGATGGTGCCGCTCGCAAAGGTGATGCTCTTCATGTCTTGAGAATAGCCTCAGCGCTGCAGCGTCGGGTCCGGGAACTGCACCGCCACCTTCGGTTTGGTGCGCGCACGCGCCCAGACGAAGAAGCCGACCAGCGTGAACGCGCCGTAGAAGACGTACATAAAAGCGGATGCGTAGAAGCCGGCTCCGAAGAGGAGCGGCACCCCGACGAGGTCCACCGCCACCCAGAGCAGCCAGAACTCCACCCAGCCTTTCGCCATCCCATAGGTGGCGAGCAGCGATCCCATGAAGATCCAGGCGTCGGCCCACACCGGCTCGTAGGAGCCGAGGGCGCTGAAGATCGGGGTCAGAGCCGCGGTGCCGCCGACGAGGGCGACCACGAGCAGCACGCGCGTGCGGTTGCTCGCCCATCTCGGCTCGACGGCCGCGCCATCCGCTCGTGTGCTGTTCTTCCACGCGTACCAGCCGTAGACCGACACGAGGATGAACATCACCTGCCGGCCGGCCTGGCCGAGCAGGTTCACCGGGTTGGGGGTGTCGAATACCGCGCCGAGGAAGACGGTGAGCAGCAGGGCGTTGCCGACGATGCCGACCGGCCAGGCCCAGACCTTGCGGCGCATCCCGCCCAGCGCGCTCAGCAGCCCGAAGACGTTGCCGACGATCTCGCGCCACAGAACCGTCTGGTCGCCGATCACGAGCTGGGCGTCGAACAACCACCGAATGAATGACATGGGTTCCCCTCGGGCGCGACCGCCCGCCGGGGTGAGGCGAGCAGGGTCGGTGGTAGAACGCTACCGGTCAGCCGGTAATTCCATGACCCGGGTGGGTGCTCCCGGTGGCCTCGTCGTCGGCCCAGGCGTGCAGTCCGACCAGGGACGCGGCGACGATCGCGAGGACGCTCAGCACGCCGCCCACTCTCGTCGCGGCGGATGATGCGAGTGTGCGCAGTGTCATGGTCGTTTCCCTTCGTTGCCTCCATGGTGCGCGCCCGAGCTTTGAGACGCCTATGAGACGGCTGGACGCCCTCGCCGAATTCCGCGCACGCCGCCCGCTCGACTAACGTTTACTCGGCCCGCGGCGAGCGGGAACGCCCCAGGCCCGGAGGAATGAACGTGCGAATCGTAGTAATCGGCGACGTCGGAGTGCTCGACGACATGGTCCACATCGGCGACGAGGCGATGTTCGACGAGCTCGTGCACCAGATGCGCGCGCGCGGGATCGACGACATCACGGCCGTCTCCTCCAACCCGGCGGAGACGTCCGCCCGCTACGGCGTCTCGGCCGTGCCCGGCATCGGCTACCGCACCCAGCGCACCCGCGAGGAGCTCGACGCGCGCATGGACCTCGTGCTGCGCACCGCGGCGGGCGACAGCGGACTGCTGGCACCCGACGACACCGCCCACGCCGTGATCGAGGCGATCCGCGAGAGCGACGGCGTCGCCGTCTCCGGCGGCGGCAACATGGCGTCGACCTGGCCGTCGCACATCTTCGAACGCGGCACCATCGGCGAGATCGCGCGACTGCTCGGCAAGCCGCTCGTCGTCTCCGGCCAGACCATCGGCCCCGAGCTCACCGTGGCCGACGGCGAGCTTGTGGCGCGCCTGCTCTCCAGCGCCGACCTCGTCGGCCTGCGCGAGAGCCCCTCCCGCGACCTCTGCCTCGCCCTGGGCGTGCCCGCCGACCTGCTCACCACGACCGTCGACGACGCCAGCTTCGTGAGCGACCAGCAGGTCGAAGCGGATGCCGCGCCCGGCGCCGCCTACTGCCTCGTGTCGCTCTCCACCCACGTCGGCAGCGAGGACCGCGCCGCGTTCCAGCAGGCCACGGCCGAACTGCTCGACGGGATCGCCGCCGAGACCGGGCTCGACATCGTCTTCTTCGCCCACTTCGCCTCGCTCGTGGCGGGCGAGGCGCGTGGCGACACCGTGATGCACAACGCCGTGATCGAGCGGATGACGGCGACCGCCAGCACCGCGGTCACCTCCGACTCGGTCTCGGCGGCACGGCTCGCCCGCTCGGCGGCACTCGTGGTGAGCAGCCGGTACCACCCGGCGGTGTTCGCGGTCTCCGGGGGCGTGCCCACGATCGGCATTCCCGTCGACGGCTACACGACGACCAAGCTCACCGGCGCCCTGGGCAACTTCGGGCAGGGCGCGCTGGTGCCGGCAGCCGATCTCGTGGCGGGCCGCGGCGCCGCCGTGGCATCCGCTCTCTGGGCCGACCGCGAGAGCGTTCGCGAGCGCGGGCTCGTGCTGGCCGAAGAGAACCGCGAGCACTCCGTCGACTGGTGGGACCGGGTCGCGCACGTCTTCGCGGCCCCCGCGATGTCCCCCTCGTAGGGGACACCTGCCGGAAACACTGACGTAACCTTTTATTCATCGTCATGAGCCATATTCGTTTGGATGGACCACCTGTGGGGTGTTCCGGCCAAACTCGATAGGGGACTCGTTGATGCATGAACCACTCCAGCGGCGCGTGAAACTGGGCGTAGCCTCGTTTCTCGGCCTCGCGCTAGCCGCGGCACCGATCGTCGCGATACCGGCCCAGGCCGCTACCGACGGAACCGGCGTCGTCATCAACGAGGCGTACCTCAGCGGCGGCAGCACCGGCGCGACCTACAAGAACAAGTTCGTCGAGCTGTACAACCCGACCGACGGGCCGATCAACCTCTCCTCGATGTCACTGCAGTACCGCGCTCCTGCCACGACGACGAACCCCACAACGACCGTGGCACTGTCGGGCACCATCCCGGCGAAGGGCTACTTCCTCGTGCAGGGATCGGCCAACGGCGGCGCGACCCCCGCAGGCGCCGAACTGCCGACACCCGATCTCGTCACCACCCTGAACGTCGGCGCGCCCGGTGGAACGATCTTCCTCGCCACCCAGACGTCCACCCTGACTGCACCTCCTATCGGTTCGGTGGTCGGCAACCCCCTCGTCGCCGACCTCCTCGGCTACGGCACGTCGAACACCTCGGAGACCGCACCCGCCTCCACCGCCTCAGCGACCACCTCGCTCAACCGCACGGCAGGCGCTGACACCGACTCCAACGCGGCGGACTTCGTCGCCGGCGCCCCCACCCCCACGAACAGCACCGGCGGCGCGCCCACCGATCCCGAGGTCCCGACCGACCCCGAGGAGCCGACCGAGCCCGAGGTCCCCACGGTCCCCGGCACCGTGACCCCGATCGCCACGATCCAGGGCACCACCGACACCAGCCCGCTCGCCGGCACCACGGTGACCACGCGCGGCGTCGTCACCGCCAGCTACCCCACCGGCGGACTGAACGGCTACTACATCCAGACACCCGGAACCGGCTCCGACGTGAACCCGACGACGCACACCGCGTCCGACGGCCTCTTCGTCTACTCGGCCGCCACCGTCGCATCCGTCGCCGTCGGCTCCTACGTCGAGGTCACCGGCCCCGTCTCGGAGTTCAACGGCATGACCCAGGTCACCGTCGCCGCCGGCGGCGTGACCACCCTCGCCGAGACGCCCGCGGCCCCCGTGCCCGCGGCTGTCACCCTCGGCTCCTCCGCCGCGGTGCGCGAGTCCTTCGAGGGCATGCTGATCGCCCCGCAGGGCGCCTACACGGTCACCGACACCTACGACACGAACTACTACGGCTCCGTGGTGCTGACCGACGGCGCCAAGCCGCTGGACACCCCGACCGCCGTGGTCGCGCCCGGCGAAGCCGCCATCGCGAAGGCCGCCGACAACCTGGCGCGCCAGATCGTTCTCGACGACGGTGCGAGCACCAACTACAACACCGCCGCGAACAAGTCGAAGCCGCTGCCCTACCTCTCGCTCACCGCTCCGGTGCGCACGGGTGCGGCCGTCACCTTCACGAAGCCCGTGATCCTCGACTACCGCTACGGCGCCTGGAACTTCCAGCCGACGCAGGAGCTCACCCCCGCCAACGCCGGCACTGTGCAGCCCGCCACCTTCGCCAACACCCGCACCGCGGCGCCCGTCGCCGTCGGCGGCGACGTGACCGTGGCCTCCTTCAACGTGCTGAACTACTTCAGCACCGTCGGAACCGCCCTCAGCGGCTGCACCTACTACAACGACCGCGACGGCAAGCCCGTCACGGTCAACTCGGGCTGCAACGTTCGCGGCGCCGCCAACGAGGAGAACCTCCTCCGCCAGCAGGCCAAGATCGTCTCGGCCATCAACCTGCTCGACGCCGACGTGGTCTCCCTCATGGAGATCGAGAACTCCGCCTCGGTCAACGGCCAGCAGCGCGACACCGCTCTCGCCTCGCTGACCGCCGCTCTCAACGCCAAGGCCGGCGCGGGAACCTGGTCGTTCGTCGCATCGCCCTCCGCGATCCCCGCGAACGAAGACGTCATCCGCACCGCCTTCATCTACAAGTCGGCCTCGGTGACCCCGGTCGGGGCATCCGTCATTCTCGACGACGCCGTCTTCACCGGCAGCGCACGCCAGCCGCTCGCCCAGGCGTTCACCGCCGTCGGCAAATCGGACAGCACCTTCGTCGCCATCGCCAACCACTTCAAGTCGAAGGGCTCCGGCTCGGGAGACAACGCAGACAAGGGCGACGGCCAGGGCGCGTCGAACCCCGCCCGTGTCGCCCAGGCCACGGCGCTCGTCGCCTTCGCCGACGCGATGAAGAAGACCGCCAAGACCGAGCGCGTACTACTGCTCGGCGACTTCAACGCCTACTCGAAGGAGGACCCGATCACGGTCCTCACCAACGCCGGCTACACGGACCTCGCCGCGAAGACCGGCAAGCAGTCCTACGCCTTCGACGGCGGTGTCGGCTCGCTCGACCACGTCTTCGGCTCGGCCGCGACCCTGGCGAACGTCTCGGGGGCGGACATCTGGAACATCAACTCCGTCGAGTCGATCGCCCTCGAGTACAGCCGCTTCAACTACAACGTGACGAACTTCTACGCGGATGACGCGTACCGCTCGTCCGACCACGACCCGGTCATCGTCGGCCTCGACTTCACCGACGAGCTGCCGCTGAAGACGGTCAACCTGCTGAACATCAACGACTTCCACGGTCGTATCGATGCCAACACGGTCGCCTTCGCGGGAACCATCGAGAAGCTGAAGGCGGATGCCGGGGTCGACACGACCCTCTTCCTCTCCGACGGTGACAACGTGGGCGCCTCGCTCTACGCGTCCTCGTCGCAGAAGGACCAGCCGACCATCGAGGTTCTCAACGCGCTGGGCCTCAAGGCCTCCGCGGTGGGCAACCACGAGTTCGACGCGGGCTACGCCGACCTGGCCGGCCGCCTCACCACCGAAGCGGACTGGGACCACCTCGGTGCGAACGTCTACTTCGCGGGAACCACCGACCCGGCCCTCGAGGAGTACGAGGTCTACGAGGTCAACGGCGTGCGCGTCGCCGTCATCGGCGCTGTCACGGCCGAGACGCCCACACTCGTCTCCCCCGGCGGCATCACCACGATCACCTTCGGCGACCCCGTCGAGGCGGTCAACCGCGTGGCGGCCGAGATCGAGGCCGGCGACCTCGCCGACGTCATCGTCGCCGAGTACCACGAGGGCGCGGGAGCGGGAGCACCCGACGGCGCCACGCTCGAGCAGGAGTTGAAGATCGACAGCGCCTTCACCGACATCGTCACCAAGACGAGCGCGGCGGTCGACGCGATCTTCACCGGACACACCCACAAGGAGTACGTCTGGGACGCCGCGATCCCCGGTGACGCCACCAAGAAGCGTCCGGTCCTCCAGACCGGCAGCTACGGCGAGAACATCGGCCAGATCTCGCTGACGGTCGACACCGACGCGGACACCGTCGTGAGCTACACGGCCAAGAACGTGAAGCGCCTCGTCACCACCGGCACCAACCCGACGTACACCGACGCCGGCCTCATCGCCGCCTACCCGGCGGTCGCCGAGGTCGACGCCATCACGAAGGCGGCGCTCAAGCAGGCGGCCATCACCGGCAACGTCAAGGTCGGCTCCGCCTCGGAGACGATCAGCCGCGCCTACACCTCGGCAGCCGTCGAGGACCGCGGGGCCGAGTCGGCCCTGGGCAACCTCGTCGCCGACGCGCTCGTCTCCAGCCTGAGCGACCCCCGCTACGGCGGCGCCGAGATCGGCGTCGTCAACCCGGGTGGACTGCGCGTCGACCTCGCGAAGGGTGACATCACCTACTCGCAGGCCAACGCGGTGCTGCCGTTCGCGAACAACTTGAACACCACCACCCTCACCGGTGCGCAGTTCAAGGTGCTCCTCGAGCAGCAGTGGCAGACCAACGCCGACGGCTCGATCCCCTCGCGCCCGTTCCTCAACCTGGGCCTGTCCGACAACGTGAACTACACCTACGACGCCACCCGCGCCGCGGGCGACCGCATCACGAGCATCACCGTTGGAGGCGTCCCGATCGACGCCGCGAAGGGCTACCGCATCGGAACGTTCAGCTTCCTGCTCACCGGCGGCGACAACTTCCGCATCTTCAAGTCGGGGACCGATTCCCGCGACTCCGGTCTCGTCGACCGCGACGCGTGGATCAGCTACATCACCGCCAACAGCCCGCTCTCGCCAAGCTTCGAACGCCGCGGCGTTGCCGTGTCGGACGTGCCGACGGGCGTGCTCGAGGTCGGTGCCGCGGCATCCGTCACCCTCGACAAGCTCAACCTCACCTCGCTGGGCAGCCCCGTCAACACCGAGGTGAGCGTCAGCTTCCTCGGCAGCACGGCCGCCCCGACCGTCTCGACGGTCACCGCGGGCAAGGCGACGGCGGCCTTCACGGTTCCGGCCGACGCTCCTGCGGCCTCCACCCTGGTGATCGTCGCGAAGGAGTCGGGCACCACGGTGCGCGTCCCCGTCGCGGTCAACTCCACCGTCGTGGTGCCCCCGGTCGACCCGGGGACGCCGACCGACCCCGGTACCCCGACCGATCCGGGAACCGCCCCGACCCCGCCCACGGCCTCACCCGTCGCGGCCGGGATCGCAGCCCTGATCGAGGCGCTGAAGAACCTGATCACGGTCGGTGACGACACGCTGACCCCCGGCCAGCAGCTCGTCATCAACGTGGGCATCAAGTACGCCGGCACCTGGGTCTCGGCGTGGATCTACTCCGAGCCGACCGCCCTCGGCTGGTACCAGGTCGACGCCAACGGCAACATCGGGGTCACCGTGCCCACGACGATGGCCGCGGGCAACCACCGCATCGCCGTGCAGGACGCCGCAGGCAACGTGATCGGCTGGGCGGCCGTGACCGTGCTGGCGATCGACCCGCGCACGGGCCGAGTCCTGGCCAGCACCGGCCAGGACATCAGCCCGATCGTCGCGAGCGGCCTGCTGCTGCTCGCGCTGGGCGGCGCGATCATGGTCGGCCGTCGCCGCCGCGAGGAGCTCGTCTAGTCCTCCAGCGGTACCGACAGCGAAAGCGCGGTGCCGGTTCGCCCCTCGGGGAGAACCGGTGCCGCGCTTCTCGTTGTGCCGGGTCTAGCGGGCTTCGTTGAAGCGGCCGAGCAGGCGGGCGAAGGACTCGATCTCGCTCTCGTCCCAGGAGGCGAGGATGCGCTGGTAGTCGGCCTTCAAGTCGGCGCGGAAGAGCTCCAGCGCCTCCTTCGCCGAGTCGCTCGAAGCCACCAGGGTGGCCCGGCCATCCTCCGGGTCGGGGTAGCTGTCGATCAGCCCGCTCTCGCGCAGCATGGTGAGCTGGCGGCTGACGGCACTCTTGTCCATGTCGAGAGCGGATGCGATTCCTCCGGCCCGGATCGGCTCGTGCGTCATGACATGCCTGAGCACGATGTAGCCGGCCATCTGCAGGTCGGGGTCGAAGTGCTTCACCAGCACCCGCACGCGCGCCTTGCTCGCCCGGTACAGCGTGGATATCCCCTGTTCGATGTCGAGGGACAGGGCGTCGCGGGCCGCGGCCGACTCCTGGGAGTCAGGCACGATCATCCGCTGTGTCGGCGGCGCGCACGACCGGCACCGGACGGGTCAGCGTGGTGGGCACGACCGCGTCGCCGCCGGCGACGTTGAGCAGCATCTCGCTCTCGGTCTCGGCGAGCTGCTGCACGCCGGTCTTGGTGCCGAGCTCGGCGTTCGGCAGGAAGATGATGCAGATCAGCGTGATCAGGGCGAGCGGCGCCGCGATGAGGAAGATCTCGCCGATCGCCGTGCCGTAGGCCGACTCGACGAGGATGCGCACCGGTCGGGAGAGCTCGTTCACGTCGGGGATGGTGCCGGTGGCCAGCGCCTTGAGCTCGCTCGCGGGGGCGTCGATCGAGGTGATGCCCGAGGAGATGTGGCTGCTCACCTGGGCGGCGAGCACGGCGCCGAGCACCGAGACGCCCAGCGTGCCGCCGAGGCTGCGGAAGAAGGCGACGGCGGAGCTCGCCGCGCCGATCTGGCGCACGTCGACGGAGTTCTGCACCACCAGCACGAGGTTCTGCATCACCATGCCGAGGCCGAGGCCCATCAGGGCGAGGTAGATCGACACGTAGACGATCTCGGTGTCGTAGCGGATGGTCGACATGAGCGTGAGGCCGACGGTGAGCAGGCTCGCGCCCACGACCATCCAGCGCTTCCACTTGCCCGTGCGGCTGATCAGGATGCCGATCAGGGTGGAGGCGACGAGCGAGCCGACCACCTGCGGGAGGCTGAGCAGGCCCGACTGGGTGGGGTTGGCGCCGCGGCTGAGCTGCCAGTACTGGCTGAGGAACACCGAGGAGCTGAACAGGGCCACACCGACCGTGAGGCTGGCGACGACCACGAGCGTGAAGCTGCGGTTCTTGAACAGGTTCATGGGGAGGATCGGCTCCTTCACCACCAGCTCGGTCACGACTGCCGCGACGAGCAGCACGGCCGCGCCGGCGGCCATCAGCCAGGAGGTGAGCGAGTTCCACTCGAACTGGTTGCCCGCGAGCGAGACCCAGATGAGCAGTAGCGAGACGCCGCCGGCGATGAGCACGGCGCCGAGGTAGTCGATCGACACCTTGCGCTTCGGGCGGGCCGGCAGGTGCAGAGTGCGCTGGATGAGGATGAGCGCGAGCACGGCGAAGGGCACGGAGACGTAGAAGTTCCAGCGCCAGCCGATGGTGTCGGTGAGCACGCCGCCGAGCAGCGGTCCGCCGGCGGTGCCGACGGCGATCACGGCGCCGAGCAGCCCGACGTAGCGGCCGCGCTCCCGCGGGCTGATGATGTCGGAGATGAGCACCTGCACGAGCGAGATGACGCCGCCGGCGCCGAGGCCCTGCAGCACGCGCCAGACGATGAGCGTGTCGGTGTTCTGCGAGAAGCCGGCCAGTGCGGATCCGAGCACGAAGATCACGATGGAGAGCTGCACCAGCAGCTTGCGGTTGAAGAGGTCGGCGAGCTTGCCCCAGATCGGCGTGCTCACCGTGGTGGCGAGCAGCGTCGAGACGACCACCCAGGTGTAGGCGGTCTGGTCGCCCTCGAGGTCGGAGATGATCTTCGGCAGCGAGGTCGACACGACGGTCGACGCGAGCACCGCCACGAAGAGTCCGGCGAGCAGGCCGGAGAGCGACTCGAGCACCTGGCGGTGCGTCATCGCGGGCGGCGCGGTTGTTTCTGACACGTACATTCCCCTATTCACGACAAAGGCCCTCACGCGAGCGTGTGCTCAGCGATGAGGGCCAGAATCAGTTGATCTATGTCAACCATACGCTTTAGTTGAACTTTGTCAACTACCTGCCGAATGAAGGAGAAACTCGCCGTCCGGCAGCGTTCGCGCGGCACGCGGGGACATGGCGGCTAGATCTCCTTCATTCGGCAGGGCGGGTCGTGCAGGGCGGGGTCAGCGCCACCACGTGTCGGCGGGCGAGACCGGCGGGCGCCGCTTGTGCTCCGTGGACGCGTAACGGGCGACGAGCGCGTCGGACACCTCGTCGGAGACCTCCCTGCCCTCGAGGAAGTCGTCGATCTCGCTGTAGGCCAGCCCGAGGTTGTGCTCGTCGGTCTGGCCGGGGTTGTCGTCGAGCAGGTCGGCGGTGGGGTGCTTCAGGTACAGCCGCGACGGTGCCTCGAGCTGCTCGAGCAGCGCGCGCCCCTGCCTCTTGCTGAGCCCGGAGAGCGGCAGCACGTCCGCTCCCCCGTCGCCGAACTTCGTGAAGAAGCCCGTCACGGCCTCGGCCGCGTGGTCGGTGCCGACCACCAGCAGACCGTGGTCGCCGGCGATCGCGTACTGGGCGACCATGCGCATCCGCGCTTTGGTGTTGCCCTTGGTGAAGTCGGTGATGGAGCTGCCGAGCGCGTCCGCGAACTCGGCGGCGACGCCGTCGACCCCGCGCTTGATGTCGAAGGTGACCACGCGCGACGGGCGGATGAACTGCACGGCCAGCTGCGCGTCCTCCTCGTCGGCCTGCACCGCGTAGGGCAGGCGCACCGCGACGAATTCAACGGATGCGCCCTCCGCGGTCAGGCGGTCGACCGCCAGCTGGCCGAGACGGCCGGCCAGCGAGGAGTCCTGGCCGCCGCTGATGCCGAGCACGAGGCCGCGCGCTCCGGTGCGTCGCAGGTAGTCGCAGAGGAACCCGACGCGGCGTTCGATCTCGGCGGCCGCGTCGATGACGGGCAGCACGTTGAGGGCGGCAATGATCCGGGACTGGTCTTCTCGCATGCACCAACGCTACGGCCAAGCGCGGCGGCGCGGGTGCGCCGCGCGCCGATTGCCGGGGCGAATCCGGCTGCAGCCCCTACGCGGCGGGGGTCGGCGTGGGTGTGGGAGTCGGGTTCTCGTTGAACTCGGTGTTCGCGGCCTGGACGACGAAGGCGGAGAAGGCCTTCGCGTCGTTGAGCGCACCGGTGTACTTCACGCCGTTGACGATCACGGTCGGCGTGCCGACGACACTCTCGACGTCGCTGTTCGGAACCGGCTCGTTCTGGGCGCGCGAGCGGGCGTCCGCCACCCAGTTCTTGAACTTCTGGTCGGTGATGCAGGTGGCGATGGTGCCGGCGTTGGTGACACCCGCCTCCTTGGTGAGCGAGATGAGCTCGGCGTCGGTGAGCCCCTCGGTGCCCTCCTCCGGCTGGTTCTCGAAGAGGACGGTGTTGTACGCGTAGTACTGGTCGGGCGAGCTGTCGGCGACGCAGGCCGCCGCGTTGGCGGCACGCGTGGCGTACTTGGTGCCCTGCGACGCGCGGTCGAGGATCGCCATCGGGAAGATCTCGACGTCGGCGGCGCCCGTCTCGATCCAGGTGGACAGCTGGTCGCCGTTGGCCTCCTCGAACGATCCGCAGATCGGGCAGAAGTAGTCGACGTACATCTGGATGCGGATCACGTCGGAGGACTCGTCGCGCACGTTCGGCACGGGGTCGTCACCGGCCTCGAGCGCGGCGGTCGGGGTGGCCGTGAAACCCTCACCGATGAGGATGCCGTCGCTGAGCATGTTGCGCGGGCCGGGCGACGCCGGCTTCACCGAGTTCATGATGACGAGGGTGACGACGGCGAGGATCGCGAGCGCGGCGATGATGACGCTGCCCTGCAGCACGACCTTGCCGCGCTTCTCCTTCTTACGCTGCTGATCGCGCAGCACCTTCGATTTTTCGCGCGCGGCCTCGCGTCGCTCGTTCTTGCTCTGGCGAGAAGAACCAGGATTGCCGTACGTCATCGAACCTCACGAACCGAAGAAGATCTAAGAAAAAATAAAGTCAACGCCCTAGCGCGGGAAGCTACGGGCCCAGATGATCTTAGAAGCGCATTCTGGGAATCGCCCAAACGACCGCCGTTAGCACGTTAGTGCCATACTGGTCAGTGGAAGCCCCAGGGCCTCTGTCCATTCACTCGGATCGTCCGGCACGTACCTGCCGGTGAAGGAGCATTAATAGTCATGGCATCAGTAACTTTCGACAAGGCAACCCGTCTCTACCCGGGTTCCACCCGACCGGCCGTCGACGCACTCGACCTCTCGGTCGCAGACGGCGAATTCCTCGTTCTCGTCGGACCCTCCGGTTGCGGAAAGTCCACCTCCCTGCGCATGCTCGCCGGCCTCGAAGAGGTCAACGACGGCAGCATCCTCATCGGCGACCGCAACGTCACCGACGTTCCGCCGAAGGACCGCGACATCGCGATGGTGTTCCAGAACTACGCGCTGTACCCCCACATGACCGTCGCCGAGAACATGGGCTTCGCCCTGAAGATCGCCGGCATCAACAAGGACGAGCGCGCCACCCGCGTACTCGAGGCCGCGAAGCTGCTCGACCTCGAGCCCTACCTCGGCCGCAAGCCGAAGGCGCTTTCCGGTGGACAGCGTCAGCGCGTCGCCATGGGCCGTGCCATCGTGCGCCAGCCGCAGGTGTTCCTCATGGACGAGCCGCTGTCGAACCTCGACGCCAAGCTGCGCGTCCAGACCCGCACGCAGATCGCGTCGCTGCAGCGTCGTCTCGGCGTCACCACCGTCTACGTCACCCACGACCAGACCGAGGCGCTCACCATGGGTGACCGCATCGCAGTTCTGAAGGACGGCATCCTCCAGCAGGTCGGCACCCCGCGCGACCTGTACGAATCGCCTCAGAACGTGTTCGTCGCCGGCTTCATCGGCTCCCCCGCCATGAACCTCTTCGACGCAGACGTCGTCGACGGCGGCCTCAAGTTCGGTACCGCTGTCGCCGCAGTCGACCGCGACACCCTCGGCGAGGCCACCGCCAAGAAGGTGACCATCGGCATCCGCCCCGAAGACGTGCAGGTCTCCACGACCGGCAACGGCCTCCCCGTGGACGTCGACCTCGTCGAGGAGCTCGGCGCCGACGGCTACCTCTACGGCCACACGGAGATCGACGGCAACCGCGTCGACATCGTCGCCCGCGTCGACGGCCGCAACCACCCGAACGCCGGAGACAAGGTCTTCGTGCTTCCGGAGCCGAACCACGTGCACGTGTTCAACACCGAGTCCGGCCTGCGCCTGAGCAAGAAGGCAGTCGTCGCAAGCTAGTCGTCGCGAAACCGCTGGTCGAGCCTGTCGAGTACTCCCGTCGTGAAGACGCCGGTGATGTCTCGGCAGGCTCGATTCGCGGTTAAGGGCCCGAATCACTGATCAAAGGAATCCCAGAACACCATGAGCGGCTCACTGAACATCACCGCGGCGACCGTGGACCCGGCGCTCCTCGACCTCCCGTGGAGCCTCCCGCTTGAGGTCTGGCCCGAGGAGACCATCGCGGCACTGCCCAAGGGCATCTCGCGCCACCTCGTGCGCTTCGTCAACCTCAGCGGCTACGTCGTCGCGATCAAGGAGACCTCGGCCGAGCTGGCGCGCAAGGAGTACGACATGCTGCGCACGCTGCAGCGCCTCGACATCCCCTGCGTCGACCCGATCGCCGTGATCACCAACCGCACCACGGTGAAGGGCGAGGACCTCGAGTCGTCGCTGGTCACCCGGCACCTCAAGTTCTCCCTCCCCTATCGCGCGCTGTTCTCGCAGTCGCTGCGCCCGGACACCGCCACCCGCCTCGTCGACGCTCTGGCCGTGCTGCTGGTGCGCCTGCACATCGTCGGCTTCTTCTGGGGCGACGTGTCGCTCTCCAACACCCTGTTCCGCCGCGACGCCGGCGCCTTCGCCGCCTACCTGGTGGACGCCGAGACCGGCCAGCTCTACGACGGCCTCTCCAACGGCCAGCGCGAGAACGACCTCGAGATCGCGCGCGTCAACATCGCCGGCGAGCTGTTCGACCTGCAGGCCGGCGGCAAGATGGCCGAGGAGGTCGACCCGATCGCGATCAGCAACGGGATCGTCAACCAGTACCGCACCCTGTGGAAGGAGCTCACCGGCTCCGAGCAGTTCGACTCCTCCGAGCGCTGGCGCATCAACGACCGCGTGCAGCGCCTCAACGAGCTGGGCTTCGACATCGAGGAGCTCGCCATCAAGACGGATGACACGGGAACCAAAGTGCGCATCCAGCCGAAGGTGGTCGACGCCGGCCACCACTCGCGCCGCCTGCTGCGGCTCACCGGCCTCGACGCCCAGGAGAACCAGGCCCGCCGGCTGCTCAACGACCTCGACTCCTACACGGCCAGCTTCGGCAAGCAGAAGCTCGACGAGGAGGTCGTCGCCCACGAGTGGGCTCAGCGGGTGTTCGAGCCCGTCATCCGGGCCATCCCGAAGGAGCTCAAGGGACGCCTCGAGCCTGCGGAGATCTTCCACCAGCTGCTCGACCACCGCTGGTACATGTCTCAGAACGAGGGTCGCGACATCCCGCTGGCCGAGGCCGTCTCGAGCTACGTGGAGGACGTGCTGCGGCACCGCCGCGACGAGGCCACGATCATCAACCCGCCGACCGGCACCATCACCCTTCCCGTCGACGTCGTGGACGACTGGCGCTCCACGGTCTGACCCCCACGGCAGGGCCGCCCACCCCGCCCCCGCCCCGCCCTCCGGAAATTCAGGACTTCCGCCAGACGAACACACGGGCACCCGCTATAACTAGCGGATGCCCGTGGCTGGTCGTGCAGCAAGTCCTGAATTTCCGATGGGGACCGGCTGAGGGGAGGGGATGTGTGCGGGGGCTACTTCTTCTTGGCGGCCGCGCGCATGCGGCTGACCTCGTAGAGGGCCACGGACGCGGCGATGCCGGCGTTCAGCGACTCGGTCGAGGCGTTGATCGGGATGGAGACGATCGCGTCGCAGTTCTCGGTGACGAGGCGGGAGAGCCCCTTGCCCTCGCTGCCGATCACGAGCAGCACGGGCTCCTTGGCGAGCTGGAGGTCGGGCAGCGACACGTCGCCGTCGCCGGCCAGACCCAGCACGAAGACGCCGCGCGCCTTGTACTCCTTGATCGTGGCGTTCAGGTTCGTCGCCATCGCGACGGGGGTGCGAGCCGCGGCGCCGGCCGAGGTCTTCCACGCGGAGGCGGTGAGCCCCACCGAGCGACGCTGAGGCAGGATCACGCCGTGACCGCCGAAGGCTGCGACCGAGCGGATGATCGCGCCCAGGTTGCGAGGATCGGTGATGCCGTCGAGGGCGACGAGCAGCGGCACGCGACCGGACTTCTCGATCTTCTCGAGCAGCTCCATCGGGTGCGCGTACTCGTACGGCGGCACCTTGAGCGCGAGGCCCTGGTGCACGGAGTCGAATCCGGCGAGGCGGTCGAGCTCGGGGCGCATCACCTCGAGGATCGGGATTCCGCGGGTGGTCGCGATCTTCACGACCTCCTTCACGCGGTCGTCGTACTCGATGCGGGTGGCCATGTAGAGGGTCTGCGCCGGGATCTTGGCGCGCAGCGCCTCGAGCACGGAGTTGCGGCCGGTGACGACCTCGACCTCGTCGCTCGACTTCGCGCGGCGCTGCTGCTGCGGGCGCTGCTCGGCGCCGGGCGCCTCCTTGCCGCGGGAGGGCTTGCGTCCGCCGGCGGCCTCGAAGCGGTCGTTCGCGGCCTTGCGCTTGCCCGCGGGGTGGTACGGGCGGTCCTCCGCCTTGGGGGTGGGCTTCCGACCCTCGAGCGCCTGGCGGCCCTGGCCGCCGGAGCCGACCTGCTTGCCCGCGCTCGTCTTGCGTACAGCGCCTGCGCGCGACTTGTTACCTGGGTTTTTCACGACTCAATACTCCAATGGGGGCCTGACGGGGTGTCCTCAATAGAGATGCCCGCGGCCACTAGTTCATCACGAATGCGGTCAGCTGCGCTGAAATCGCGGGTTTCCCGTGCGTGCTCACGGTCGGCAATAAGCCGTTCGACGAGGGAAGCGAGTGCCCGTTCCGCCGGGAGAGAGCTTACAGTGGTCCACTGCTCGGCGTCGGGATTAATTCCGAGCACCTCGACCATGGCTTGAACCTCGGCGCGGATGGTGCCGACCAGGGCGAGATCCTCGCTGTCGAGCGCGGCGTTCCCGGCCCGCACCTTCTCGTGCAGTACGGCCAGCGCCTGGGGCACGGCGAGGTCGTCGTCCATCGCCTCGGCGAACTCCTCGGGCACCACCGGGACGCCGGTTCCGGCGAAGCGGGTGTTGGCGAGCCGCCGCCGCGAGCGGTCGAGGAACACCTCGATGCGCTCCAGAGCGGCCTCCGCCTCGACGAGCGCGCCGTCGTGGTAGTCGATGGTCGAGCGGTAGTGGGCCGCTCCGAGGTAGTAGCGCACAACCAGCGGGCGGGCGAGGGTGAGGAACTCGGAGGCGAAGATGGAGTTGCCGAGCGACTTCGACATCTTCTGGCCGTTCACGTTCACCAGGCCGTTGTGCACCCAGTAGTTGGCGAAGGCGTCGCCGGCCGCCGTCGACTGGGCGAGCTCGTTCTCGTGGTGCGGGAAGCGCAGGTCGAGCCCGCCGCCGTGGATGTCGAAGTTGGCGCCGAGGTAGCGCGCGCTCATCGCCGAGCACTCGATGTGCCAGCCCGGGCGACCGGAGCCCCAGGCCGACGGCCACGACGCGGAGTCCGGCTCGCCGCTCTTGTGGCCTTTCCACAGCGCGAAGTCCTGGGGCGCGCGTTTGCCGCGGGAGTCTGCATCCGCTGCTGCCACCATGTCGGCGGGCCGCTGGTTGGTGAGATCGCCGTAGGCGGACCACGACGCGGTGTCGAAGTAGACGTCGCCGTCGGCGGCGTAGGCGTGGCCGACGTCGATCAGCCGCTGGATCAAGGCCTGCATCTCGCTGATGCTCGCCGTGGCTCGCGGCTCGTAGCTGGGCGGCAGGATGCCGAGCGTGTTGTAGCCGGCCGTGAACTCGAGCTCGAAGCGGTAGGCGAGCGCCCACCACTGCTCGCCGTCGTCGTCGGTCGGGGAGGAGTTGGCGAGGATCTTGTCGTCGATGTCGGTGACGTTGCGCACCAGGGTGACGTCGAATCCGCGGTAGCCGAGCCAGCGCCGCCAGAGGTCGTAGACGAGGGCGGAGCGCAGGTGGCCGATGTGCGGCGAGGACTGCACGGTCGGCCCGCAGACGTAGAGGCCCACCTTGCCGGCCACGAGGGGCACGAAGTCGGTGGTGATCTGCTGTTTGGAGTCGTAGAGGCGTACAGTCACGCCGTCGAGCTTAGCCGCGCAGCAGTGCGGTGGCGATTGCCGTGACGCCCTCGCCGCGCCCGGTGAAGCCGAGCCCGTCAGTGGTGGTGGCCGACACGCTCACCGGGGCGCCGACCAGACCGGTCATCCGCTCCTCGATCAGGGTGCGGCGCGGGGCGACCTTCGGGCGGTTGCCGACCAGCTGCACGGCCACGTTCTCGATGGTGAATCCGGCCTCCGTGACCAGGCGCACCGTCGCGCAGACGAACACGTCGCCGTGCGCTCCCGCGAAACGCGGGTCGTCGGTGCCGAAGTTGCCGCCGATGTCGCCGAGCCCCGCGGCCGAGAGCAGCGCGTCGCAGACCGCGTGCGCCACCGGGTCGCCGTCGCTGTGGCCGGCCAGGCCCGCCTCGCCCGGCCAGTACAGCCCGCCCAGCCAGAGCTCCGCGCCCTCGTCGAACGCGTGCACGTCGATCCCGATCCCGGTGCGGATGGCGGGGACCGAGATGGCAGCGGATGCGGGTGCCTGCTCGGCAGCGATCATCTCGGCTCGGCGCAGGTCCCAGGGGGTGGTGATCTTGAAGGCGAGCGGGTCGCCGTCGACCACGGTGACCGCCCGCCCGGCCGCGGCGAACACCGCGGCGTCGTCGGTGTAGTCCTCGCGGGCCGCCGCGTAGGCCTCGACCAGCGCGGCGCGCGGGAAGCCCTGCGGCGTCTGCACGGCCACCAGCTGGGAGCGGTCGACGGTGCGCTCCACCGTCCCCGTCCAGTCGAGCTGCTTGATCGTGTCGGAGACGGCGAGCCCGGGGACGACTCCCCCGCCGGTGGCGCGCACGGCGGCGACGACCGACTCGAACTGGCTCGCCGGGGTGAAGGAGCGTGCGGAGTCGTGCACGAGCACGACCTCCACGCCGGACTCGAGCACGGCGAGGCCGGCGAGCACGGACTCCTGGCGGGTGTCGCCGCCCGCCACGACAGTCACGTGGTCGGCGGCCGCGCCCGCGACCGCGCGGGCCAGGCGCTCGGCGTCCGCCAGTCGCGCGGCCGGGGCCACGACGACCACCTGGGCCGGCTCGGCGATCGAGAACACCCCGCGCAGGGCGTGCTCGAGCACGGTGCTGCCGCCGATGGTGACGAGCGCCTTCGGCTCCGCCTCACCGAGCCGGGTTCCGCTGCCGGCGGCCACCACGATCACGGCGACGGCCGACACGGTCAGGCCGGAAATGGGAGGCACCGCGTGCAGCTGGAGAACATGTCTGAAAGTTATCACGCACGGCTGGAACTAAGGGTGGCCTTACCCCGCAGATCCGCACAGCATAGCTAAACTGGAGATCCAGAAGATCCGCGCGGTTGACCGTGCGTTTCTCCGCCCTTTTTCTCTGTACTGGAGGGTCCAGTGAACGCTCGCGGCGCAGCATCCGCAATTCTCGTCGGCGCATTGCTCATCGGCACGACGGGATGCTCCCTCTTCTCGGAGAAGGCGACCCTGATCGAGTACACGCCCAGCGACGGCGTGTCCGCCAGCGTCGGCGACGTCGACCTGCGCAACGTCATGGCGTTCTCGGAGGACGGCGAGGAGCTCTCGCTGGTCTTCACCGCCATCAACACCGGCACCGAGTCGGTGTTCGTGGAGTTCCAGTACACCGACGCCGACGACGACAAGCAGACCGAGCGCCTCTACGTGTCCGCCAACTCCTCGAAGGCGGTCGGCGGCGTGAACGACGAGCAGACGCTCATTCTCAGCAACACGGATGCCACGGTCGGCGGCCTGTTCCCCGTCTACGCGCAGTTCGGCGACGAGGTCGGCTCCGAGATGCTGGTTCCGGTTCTCAACGAGAGCCTGCCCGAGTACGCGGGACTGATCAACACGCCCTCGCCCACGCCGGCCCCGTAGCACCCCGCACCTCGCCGGTTGAGTAGACCGCGAGGTACGAGCCGTCGTATCGAAACCCGACCCGACAACGCCGGGGCTTCGATACGCGAACTCGCTGTGCTCGCCTGCTACTCAACCTGCGGAGTGCTACGCCTCGAAGCGGTAGCCCAGTCCGCGCACGGTGACCAGCATCGTCGGCTCCGACGGCGTGGTCTCGATGCGCGAGCGGATGCGCTTGATGTGCACGTCGAGCGTCTTGGTGTCGCCGAAATAGTCGGCGCCCCAGACGCGGTCGATCAGCTGGCCGCGGGTGAGCACGCGGCCCGAGTTGCGCAGCAGCAGCTCGAGCAGCTCGAACTCCTTCAGCGGCATGGGGATCTCGGCGCCGCCGACGCTCACCGTGTGGCGCTCGATGTCCATCCGCACGGAGCCGGCCTCGAGGGTGGCCTCGCCGTCGTCGTCCGACTCGATGCGGCGGCGCATCACGGCGCGGATGCGGGCCAGCAGCTCGCGGGTGGAGTAGGGCTTGGTGACGTAGTCGTCGGCCCCGAGCTCCAGCCCGACGACGATGTCGATCTCGCTGTCCTTCGCCGTGAGCATGATGATCGGCACGGTGGAGCGGGCGCGGATCTCGCGGCACACCTCGGTGCCGGAGAGTCCGGGCAGCATGAGGTCGAGCAGCACCAGGTCGGCGCCGTTGCGCTCGAACTCGGAGACCGCGGTGAGGCCGTCGGCCGCGATCGTGGTCTCGTAGCCCTCGCGCTCCAGCAGGTAGGCGAGCGGCTCGCTCAGCGACGGTTCGTCTTCGACGATCAGGATCATGGTCATTGTGTGTCCCCCGGGATGGCCGTGGCGGGGATCGCCTCCGGCAGTCGAATGGTGAAAGTGGAGCCGTTGCCCAGCTGCGACCAGACCCGCACGTCGCCGCCGTGGTTGTGCACCACGTGCTTGACGATGCTGAGCCCGAGCCCGGAGCCGCCGGTGTTGCGGCTGCGGGCGGGGTCGATGCGGAAGAAGCGCTCGAAGACGCGGTCGAGGTCGTCCTCGGGGATGCCGACGCCCTGGTCGGTGACGGCGATCTCGACGACGCCGTCGGCGTTGCGCACGCCGATGCCGACCCGCGAGGTGCCGGGCGAGTAGTGGATGGCGTTGGCGATGAGGTTGTGCAGCGCCACGACGAGCAGGGCCTGGTCGCCGTAGACGGTGGCCCCGTGGTCTCCGCCGCTGACGAGGTTGAGCGCCTGGGCGTCGGCCGCCACGTGGTTCTGGTCGATGGCCTGGGCGACCACCTCGTCGATGGAGATGAGCTCGGGCTTGGCCAGCGCATCCGCTGCCTGCAGGCGCGAGAGCTCGATGATCTCCTGGGTGATGTTGGCGAGGCGCTCCGCCTCCTTGGTGAGGCGTTTGGCGAACCGGCGCACGCCCGCGGGGTCGTCCGCCGCGTGGCCGAGCGCCTCGGCGAGCAGGCTGACCGCGCCGATCGGCGTCTTCAGCTCGTGGCTGATGTTGGCCACGAAGTCGCGCCGCACCTCGTCGAGGCGGTAGGACTCAGTCCTGTCCTCCGCCAGCAGCAGGATGTAGCGGCTGCCGAGGCGCGCCACCCGCACGAAGAGGTGGAAGTTCGCGTCGCCGAAGGGCCCGCGGGAGAGGTGGACCTCCTCGGTAACCGGCTCGCCGTAGCGGCGCACGCGGTCGACGATGTTGACCAGCTGCGAGTGCACCAGCGACTGGTGCGCGACCAGGCCGAAGGCGAGGGCGCCCGGGCTCACCTTGACCACGTTGTTCGAGGGGTCGAGCACGACCCCGGCCGACTCCATGGCGTCGATGACCTGGTCGACGCCGTCGGGTACGGCGGAGCTCACTACGTCGATCGCTCGCTGGCCGCGGCGCGCGGCGAGTACAACGATCAAAACCATGCCGGCCCCGACCACACACCCGAAGACAAGCGACAGGGCCACCAGCCATTCGGAGTCCATACCGACTAGATTAGTTACATCTTGAGGCTGGCCTTGTTGCTCGGGGCTTACGGCCAGTGCACTTTCCCCATTGTTCAACCGGTGGGCACCCGCCGTTAACCTGAGCAGACCAGTCTGGCTTACGACTGTGCGGGAAGAATCTACATTCTCGCAGCGAAAGGGACGAAACGTGCGCGAGGTATTCCAGCAAGAGCTCCAGGAAGTCCAGGAGCGGCTTGTCGAGATTGCGGCCCTGGTCGCCGTCTCCATCGACAATGCGACGAGGGCTTTCAACGAGTCGAACGTCTCCCTCGCCGAGACCGTGATCGCCGACGACGAGAAGATCGACGAGGCCGCTCTCGAGCTCGACGAGCTCGCCATCAACATCCTCGCCCGCCAGCAGCCGGTGGCCCGCGACCTGCGCATCGTTGTGAGCGCGCTGCGCATCTCGGCCTCGCTCGAGCGCATGGGCGACATGTCCGAGCACATCGCGCAGCTCGCGCGCTACCGCTTCCCCGACAAGGTCGTGCCGAAGAGCCTGCGCGGCACCTTCGCCGAGCTCGGCACCCTCGACGTGGCCATCGCCAAGAAGCTGGTCGAGCTGCTGAAGACGGAGGACACCCGCCTCGCGGAGGAGATCCGCAACGACGACGACCGCATCGACGCCCTGCACCTCAGCGTGTTCGACAAGGTGCTCGGCGAGACCTGGAAGGGCGCAGCCGTCGACACCGTCGACGCCACGCTCGCCTCCCGCTACCACGAGCGCTTCGCCGACCACGCGGTCTCGATCGCCAAGAAGGTGCAGTACCTGGCCACCGGCGACTGGGTCGTCCCGCCCGTCAGCTGACGCTGTATTAGAAAAAGCGGATGCCGCCTCTCGACTCGAGAGGCGGCATCCGCTTTTCTATGGGCTGGCCCGACCGCTACTTCTTGCCCTGGTTCGCGACGGCCGCGGCGCCTGCCGCTGCCGCCTCCGGGTCGAGGTAGTACGCCGGCTTGATCGGCACGAGGTTCTCGTCGAGCTCGTAGACCAGCGGGATTCCGGTGGGCACGTTGAGCTCGGAGATGTCGGCGTCGCTGATGCCGTCGAGGTGCTTGATGAGCGCGCGCAGCGAGTTGCCGTGGGCGGTGACCAGCACGGTCTTGCCCGCCTTGAGGTCGACGGTGATGTCGCTCTCCCAGTAGGGCAGCATGCGGTCGATCACGAGGGCGAGGCTCTCGGTGCGCGGGATCTCGCCGTCGATGCCGATGTAGCGCTCGTCGTGCACCTGGCTGTACTCGGCGTCGTCGTCGAGCACGGGCGGCGGCACGTCGAAGCTGCGGCGCCACTCCATGAACTTCTCCTGGCCGTACTTCTCCAGGGTCTCGGCCTTGTCGAGGCCCTGCAGCGCGCCGTAGTGGCGCTCGTTGAGGCGCCAGGTGCGCTTCACCGGGATCCACAGCCGGTCGGACACCTCGAGCGCGAGGTTCGCGGTCTGGATCGCGCGGGTGAGCACGCTCGTGTAGAGGATCTCGGGGGTGAGACCGGATGCCGCGAGCAGCTCGCCGGCGCGCTTGGCCTCGTCGACGCCCTGGTCGCTCAGTCGCACATCGACCCAGCCCGTGAAGAGGTTTTTCTGGTTCCAGTCGGAGTTGCCGTGGCGCAGGAGGATCAACGTGTAAGTCATGTATTCAGCCTAGCGATTCGGGCGGCCGGACCAATCGCAACTCAGGCAGTTGTGCGACGCGGGCCGGGCCGGACGCGCGACGACGGGCATCCGCCGCCGGCTCGGGGCATTCCTCCTGAGTTACGAGTCCGCGCCACCGGTCTCCGCGCTGGGATACTGGTGTCATGCCCATCGGATCGATCACGCGCGGCACCACCGGCACCAACCGCCTGCGCCGGGTCGACCGCTGGATCGCCACACAGCCGGCTCTGCGCCGCGCGGCCGATCCCCTCGTTGTCGACCTGGGCTTCGGGGCATCCGCTACCACCAGCCTGGAACTGCACCAGCGGCTGTCGAAGCTGCGGGCGGATGTCGAGGTGATCGGCGTCGAGATCGACCCGGCCCGGGTGAAGCTCGCGTCACTCTCGGCGAGGCCCGGGGTGAGCTTCCGGGTCGGGGGCTTCGAGGTGCCGCTTCCCGCCGGACGCCGGGCCACGGTCATCCGCGCCCTGAACGTGCTGCGGCAGTACGACGAGTCGCAGGTGCTGGAGAACTGGCACCGCGTGGTCGACCGGCTGCAGCCCGGCGGAGTTCTGGTGGAGGGCACCTGCAACGAGGTGGGGCGCGTGGCCAGCTGGGTGGACGTCACCTCCGCCGGCCCGCAGACCTTCACCGTGTCGCTGCGCCTCGACGCGCTCGACAAGCCGTCGGTCGTGGCGGAGCGGCTGCCGAAGGTGCTGATCCACCGCAATGTGCCGGGCGAGAGGATCCACGACTTCCTGACCGCGCTCGACAAGCGCTGGCAGTACAACGCGCCGCTGTCGATCTACGCGCCGAGTCAGCGCTGGATCGCGACGGTCACCGACCTGCGCGAGGAGGGCTGGCCCGTGCTCGGAACGAAGTCGCGCTGGCGGCTCGGCGAGCTCACGGTGGCGTGGGACGCGGTGGAGCCACTCGGCTTCGAGTGGGGGCGGTGAGCGGGGTGCGGGGCCGGTCTGACAGCGCCGGCGGCCGCTCGCGAGGGCGCCGCGGACAACCGAGGCGGCCGCGGCCGCCGCTCTCGTCCGCAACCGGTTCGAAAGCGCTGCGACAGCCAGCGGATGCCACGCCCGCGCTGTCAGACCGGCGCGCGCTGTCCGAACGGACCGACGCTGCCGGTTAACCGACAGCTCCGGTCCGAAAGAACAGCGCGCGCGTACCTGACAGCGCCGGGGAGGTCGCCGGTGGGCCGGCCTGACAGCGCGGGGTTGGTCTGACAGCGCGGAACAGCGGTACGGGCACGGCCTCGGCGCAGGAGTGGCGCGAACAGCGGTTTCGATACGCCTGCTCCTTCGTCGCGGGCTACGGGGCCAGCGAGATTCCGTCCGAGCGGTGGTCAACCAGCGGGATTCCGGCTGGACAGACCCGGCTCAGACCGTGGGGAGTAGCGCGCGCGCCGACTCCGGGCTGCGGCCGCTGGCCACCAGCAGGTCGACGACCAGCGGCCGCGTGAGCAGCACGATGATCGTCTCGGTGACCGGGGCGTCCGGCACGATCACGGCCGGGTTCAGCGTGGGGGCGATCGCCTCGAAGAGGGTCGCCGCCTCCCCCGCCCGCGCCGGCTCGTCGATGCTGGCGCCGAGCACGTCGATGCCCGCGGCGACCGCGGCGAAGAGGGTCGCCAGCTCCGGCCGGGGCTGCCCGTCGCGCAGCAGGAAGGAGACGCGGCGGTCGATCACCCGCAGGTGCCTCGCCGCGAGGTCGAGCCCGGTGGCCACGCGGGCCTGGTGCCGCAGCGCGGGCAGATGGCGCCGCAGGAACGGGGAGATGCGCGCGATCGCGATCGCGGAGTCGAGCGACTGCCCCCAGGCGTCGATGATCGGCTGGGTGCGGCGCAGGCGCTCGACGGCGAGCGAGGCGGCAGGCTCGTCGCCGGAGCGCAGCCCGTCGAGCAGCGCCTGGAACGACTCGGCGAGCGTCGACAGCAGCTGCCCCGCGTCGCGGCGGGCGATGCGGCGGGGGTCCCTGGGCACGAGCGCGGTGACCAGCAGCGCCACGACGCCGCCGACCAGCCCGTCGATGCTGCGAATCAGCACGCCGCCGGAGGGGTCGGGCAGCAGCATCACGAGCATCGCCTGCACCCCGGCCGCGGCGGCGAAGGCCGAGCTCGGTGAAGTGAAGCGCGCGACGATCAGCGTCAGGAACAGGATGACGCCGATCTGCCACACCCCGCTGCCGAACAGCGTGAACAGCACCTCGCTGAACACGATGCCCACGAGGATGCCCACCACGGTGTCGAAGACCCGGCGCGGGCGGGCGTCGCGGGCGAAGCCGAGAGTCGAGATCACCACCGTGAGCGACAGCAGCGGGATCTGGTGCCCGAGCACGTAGTGCGAGAAGGAGTAGCTGGCGACCGCGGCGACCACGATCTGGAGCGCAGCCGGCACCGAGGTGTAGGCGCGCTGCGCCGCCACCTTTATGCCGAGGCGCCGCCGCATGTCCCGCTCGAACCGGCGAAGCCGCTCGGACGACGACGCAGCCGACGATCGGGACGACCCCGACGAGGAGCCGTTCACAACGACAGGAAGAGGGTCACCGTCGAACGGCCCCGAGACGCGGAAGCCGCGGCACGTTCGCCTCGGCGCCGGCGTCGCGCGGCACGATGACCTCCTGGGCGGCGGCGAGGCGGATGCCGTCGCTCACCACAACGAGGCCGCTCGCGTGATCGACGTTGCGCTTGATCACCGCGAGCGCGATGGGGCCGAGCTCGTAGTGCAGGGCGACCGACGTGATCGAGCCGAGCGCGACATCCGCTTCGCTGTCGGCGGGGCTGTCGGCGGCGAGCACCGGGTCGCCCGCGGCCGGCAGCACACCGTCGGAGCCGTCGATGTGCAGCATCACCAGGCGGCGCGGCGGGTGGCCGAGGTTGTGCACCTTGGCCACCGTCTCCTGCCCGCGGTAGCAGCCCTTGGTGAGGTGCACGGCCGAGCGCAGCCAGTCGAGCTCGTGCGGGATGGTCTTCTCGTCGGCCTCGGTGGCGAAGCGCGGGCGCCAGGCCGCGATGCGCAGCGCCTCCAGCGCGAGCGTGCCGGCGACGGGCGTGGAGGAGACGAGAGCGGATGCCGCGGCGAGCGCCGTGCGGTCGACCAGACGCTCGCTGTAGCTCCAGCCGGCACCGGGGTGCTCGGCCACGGAGGCGTACTGGTGGCCGCCCTGCACCACGTGGGACCAGGGGTCGTTCCAGACGAGCGGTACGCCGCCTGGAGCCGCGGCCTCGATCGGGGACGCGCCGAGCGAGCCGATGGTGGCGAAGTCGTCGCTGCGGTCGGCGAGCTCGACGCGCAGCATAAAGCGCATCTTCGACAGCCAGGCGAGCAGCCCTTCGGCCTCGCCGGAGTCGACCAGCAGCCAGGCGGTGTCTCCGTCGTCGACCACGCGGATCGCGTACTCGAGGCGGCCGTTGATGTCGAGCTGCAGCGTCTCGCTGGAGTCGCCGGGCTTCATGCCCTTGATCGACTGCGAGGTGAGCGAGTCGAGCCAGCTCAGGCGGTCGGGGCCGGAGACGGTGACGACGCCGCGGTCGGAGAGGTCGACGATGGCGTCGCCCGCGGCGAGCGCCTTCTGCTCGCCGAGCGGGTTGCCGTAGTGCTGCGGCGGCGAGCCGACGGCGCCTGGAAGGTCTGCGAAGGGGCTGCTATTCGACACGGCTGAGGCTTCCTGAGGAGTGGGTGCGCAGGTCCTGCCCGAGCGCGGCGATGTCCCAGGCCCAGAGCAGCTTGCTCTCGACCAGGCCGTAGATGCGGGTCGCCGCCGTGTACTCCTTGGCCGTGGCCGTGCGCAGCACGGCATCCGTTGCCAGGTCGATGCGCGGGCCCTTGATCTGCCCGATGTAGAGCTCGCTCACACCGAGCGGGTGCACCAGGGAGACCTCGATGTCGAATCCGCCCGCGTCGTTGCGCAGCGTCTCGACCTCGTCGGCGTTGGCGTAGGGCCTGGGGCCGACGCCGGGGAGCATGCCGGGACCGGAGTCGCCGGCGTGCGAGGGGCGGCTCAGGCGCCAGTAGCCGGTCTCGGCCACGTGCGGGGTCTGCTGCCCGTCGAGCGACCAGGTGTAGGAGGTGTAGTTGAGATACGGGAGTCCGTCGTGGGTGAAGCTGAGGCGCTGCCCGAACTCGTGCTCGCGGATCTCGTCGCCGACCGCGTAGTGCACGACGCCGGTGCCCTCCCAGAGGCCGATCAGCCACGACAGGGGGACGAGCTCGGCGGGCAGGTCGGAGTTGAGCTCGATCACGGGACGCGCTCCGCTGCTCAGCGCTGGCCGCGGAAGAGGTTGTAGAGCACCACGATCGAGGTGAACCCGATGGCGAGACTGGACAGGATGAGGAGTCCGGTGAAGAAGAGTTCCAGCGCGATGACCATGGTGTCCAGCCTAACCGGTGATTACGAGATCGTCAGGAATACGACGCTGGCCAGGGCGAGCACCACGAGGGCGCCCCCGGTGGAGCTCATCACCCGCAGCACGAAGCCCTCCTTCTTGCTGATGCCCAACTGCACAGCGAAGGCCCCGATCACCGCCGCCGCGAAGACGATCGGCACCCACGTGAAGTACTGCGAGGGCGCGGAGATGAGGCCGATGAGAACCGCGCCGATGATCGCGAGGGCCCATATGGGGAGGATGCTTGCCAGCTGCCAGGTCACAAGACAAGAGTAAGCCGCTTGTAGACTGTGCGCAGGCACTTTGGAGGACCCGTGGCGCAGCTGCTTATCCTGACCTCTGCTGGTGACGACGACGTCCTACCCGCACTGGGGCTACTCAGCCATAGAACTCGACAGATTCCTGCCGAGCCGGCTTCGCTCATCACCGCGCCCACTTGCGACCTGATCTTCATCGATGCGCGCTACGACCTGGCCAGTTCCAAGTCGCTGTGCAAGATTTTGAACACCACCGGGGTCACCGTCCCGCTCATCCTCATCCTCACCGAGGGCGGGCTCACGGCGGTCAGCGCCGACTGGGGGGTCGACGACGTGATCCTGGAGGGCGCGGGTCCTGCAGAAGCGGATGCGCGCATCCGCCTGGCCATCGGACGCCAGGCCCAGGACAAGTCGAGTTCGAAGATCCAGGCCTCCGGCGTGGTCATCGACGAGGCGAGCTACTCGGCCAAGGTGCACGGCAAGCCGCTCGACCTCACCTTCAAGGAGTTCGAGCTGCTGCGCTTCCTGGCCACGCACCCCTCGCGCGTCTTCACCCGCGAGCAGCTGCTCAGCGAGGTGTGGGGCTACGACTATTTCGGTGGAACGCGCACGGTCGACGTGCACGTTCGCCGCCTGCGCGCCAAGCTCGGCGACCTCGAGTCGCTCATCGGCACCGTCCGCAACGTGGGCTACCGCTTCAACGTCTACGAGGACGAGAACGAGCGCTTCCCCACCCCGCTCGCCACCTGATGGCCGAGCCCGGGTTTCTCGCCGAGCGTCCGGACTGGCTGTCCGTGCTGATCCAGCGGGCAGCCCGAGCGGATGCGCAGCCACCGTTCTCCGACGGAAGTCTCGTCGCGCTCGCCACCGGCACGCGCCGCGTGCTCGCGATCGGCGATGTCGCCGCCGCACTGGTGGGCGAGGGCGAGGCGGAGTTCGTCGTCGACCCGGATGCGCGCAGGCACGGGCACGGCACGCAGCTGCTCGAGGCCCTGCTCGCGGGCGACCCGCGCGTCACGGTGTGGGCGCACGGCGACCACCCTGCGGCGCGGAGGCTCGCGGAGACGCACGGTCTCGTACCGGTGCGGGAGCTGCTGCAGCTGCGGGCGGCGGGTTTCGATACGCCTGCTCCTTCGTCTACTGGAGGAGCCTCCGGCGCTGTCTCAGGCAGGATGCTGGCGCATCCTGCTACTCAACCAGCGGAGGGGTTCCGCGGGTTGAGTAGCGAGCGAGCGCCAGCGAGCCCGCGTATCGAAACCCCGTTCGACCCCGCCCGGGACGCCGACGCCTGGCTCGACCTCAACTCCCGCGCCTTCGCCGCGCACCCCGAGCAGGGCCGCGTCACCCGCGCCGACCTCGACGTGATGATGGCCGAGCCGTGGTTCGACCCTGCCGACTTCCTCCTGCTGCGCGACGGCGACGGAACGCTGGTCGGCTACTGCTGGCTCAAGGTCGAGCACGCCATCGGCGAGTTCTACGTGGTCGGCGTCTCCCCCGAGCGTCAGGGCGAGGGGCTGGGCCGGCGTCTCGTCGAAGCCGGGCTGTCCCGCCTGGCCGAGCGCGGCATCCGCACCGCCAGCCTTTATGTCGAGGCCGACAACGAGGCGGCCGTGCGCCTCTACCGGTCGTTCGGATTCGTCGACCACTCGATCGACCTCCAGTACGCGGCCCGCTGACGGAGAAGTTCATCCGCGATTCACACGGGGATGGGATGATGGCGGGATGGACAGCGAAAACCCCCTCGTCGACGCGCTGGTGCCCTCAGAGGGCCTCGACGAATACGACATCGACGAATCTTCGAGCATCGACGACGGATCCCTGGTCTACGACCGCTACCTCGACCGCGAGCTGAGCTGGCTCGCGTTCAACCAGCGCGTGCTCGAGCTGGCCGAGGACACCACGATCCCCCTGCTGGAGCGGTCGAACTTCCTCGCCATCTTCACGTCGAACCTCGACGAGTTCTTCATGGTGCGCGTCGCCGGCCTGAAGCGCCGCATCGCCACCGGCCTCGCCGTCTCCACCAACGTGGGACGCGCGCCGGAGGACGTGCTCGCCGCCGTCAGCGCCAAGGCGCACGAGCTGCAGCACCGCCACGCGGAGGCCTTCCGCAACCAGGTGAAGCCCGCCCTCGACGAGGCCGGCATCCACATCGAGACCTGGAGCGACCTCGAGCAGGCCGACCGCGACCGCGCTCACGAGATCTTCTCGCTGCAGATCTTCCCGGTACTGATGCCCCTGGCCGTCGACCCGGCGCATCCGTTCCCCTACATCTCCGGGCTCTCGCTCAACCTCGCGGTGCGCGTGCGCAACCCGAAGACCGACCGGGTGGAGTTCGCCCGCCTCAAGGTGCCGAACGTGCTGCCCCGCTTCGTGCAGCTGCCCAACGACGGCAGCGGGCGCCTGCGCTTCATCCCCATCGAGGACCTCATCTCCAACCACCTCGAGGAGCTGTTCCCCGGCATGGAGATCCTCGAGCACCACGAGTTCCGGGTGACCCGCAACGAAGACGTCGAGGTCGACGAGGACGAGTCGGAGAACCTGATCCAAGCGCTCGAGAAGCAGCTGCTCAACCGCCGCTTCGGCCCGCCCATCCGCCTCGAGATCACCGAGGACATGGACGACCTCACCCTCGGCCTGCTGGTGCGCGAGCTCGACATCACCGAGCAGGAGGTCTACCGCCTGCCCGCGCCGCTCGATCTCGGCGGGCTATTCCAGCTCGGCCGCATCGACCGCCCGCTGCTGAAGTACTCCAAGCACGTCCCGACCACCAGCGTCGACCTGCTGCCGAACGAGCCGAACGCCCAGCCGAACATCTTCACCTCCATCGCCAAGCGCGACGTGCTCGTGCACCACCCCTACGAGTCGTTCTCCACCAGCGTGCAGACCTTCATCGAGCAGGCCGCCGCCGACCCGAACGTGCTCGCCATCAAGCAGACCCTGTACCGCACCAGCGGCGACAGCCCCATCGTCGAGGCCCTGATCGACGCGGCCGAGTCGGGCAAGGCCGTGCTCGCCCTCGTGGAGATCAAGGCGCGCTTCGACGAGACCGCCAACATCAACTGGGCGCGCAAGCTGGAGAAGGCCGGCGTGCACGTGGTCTACGGGCTCGTCGGGCTCAAGACGCACTGCAAGCTCGCCCTGGTGATCCGCCAGGAGCACGGCGTGCTCAAGCACTACAGCCACATCGGCACCGGCAACTACAACCCGAAGACCAGCCGCATCTACGAAGACCTCGGGTTGTTCACGGCGGACGACGTGGTCGGCAAGGATCTGACCCGCCTGTTCAACGAGCTCTCCGGCTACGCCATCGAGAAGAAGTTCAAGCGCCTGCTCGTGGCGCCCCTGCACCTGCGCAAGGGGCTGCTCAAGCACATCAAGACCGAGACCGAGAACGCGAAGGCCGGGCTGCCCAGCGGCATCCAGCTGAAGATGAACTCCATCGTCGACGAGGCGATCATCGACGCACTGTACCGGGCGAGCAACGCCGGCGTACCGGTGGATCTCGTGGTGCGCGGCATCTGCGGCATCCGCCCCGGCGTCGAGGGGCTGAGCGAGAACATCCGTGTGCGCTCGGTGCTCGGACGCTACCTGGAGCACGCCCGCATCTTCTCCTTCGTCAACAACGGCGACCCGCAGGTGTACATCGGCAGCGCCGACATGATGCACCGCAACCTCGACCGCCGGATCGAGGCGCTGGTGCGTCTCGTCGCGCCGGAGCAGCTCAAGCAGATCGACGAGCTGTTCGAGCTGGCGCTGGCGGAGGACACCTCCTCGTGGTGGCTCGACGAGTCCGGCGAGTGGACGCGCCACCACCGCGCCGAGTCGGGCGAGCCGCTGCGCGACATGCAGAACGTGATCATGAAGCGGATCTCGCAACGCCGCCGGCCGATCTCCCGCTAGCAGACGCGTTTTGCCGCCAAACGCCCCGGATCCGTCGCGATCCGGGGCGTTTCGCGGCTACTCGGGGAACGCGGCATCCGCTGCGACAGGCAGAATGTGTCTATGACGCCGAGCACCAGAACTGACGCCACCCTCCCCGTTCTGGCGGCGGGGGCGCTGTGCTGGCGGATCGTCGACGGCACCGTGCGCATCCTGCTCGTGCATCGCGGCGACCGCGCCGACGTCTCGCTGCCGAAGGGCAAGCTCGACCCGGGCGAGACGCTGCCGCAGACCGCCGTGCGCGAGATCGAGGAGGAGACCGGCCTCGCCATCACCCTCGGCGCCCCGCTCGGCACCGTGGAGTACACCCTGCCGAACGGCCGGGAGAAGATCGTCTACTACTGGTCGAGCGAGATCGACGCCGCCACGGTCGCGGCGAGCACCTTCGTGCCGAACGCCGAGATCTCCGGGCTCGACTGGGTGACGCTGGAGAAGGCCCGCCGCGTGCTCAGCTACGCGCACGACCACGACGTGATCGACCGCTTCGTCGAGCGGCTCGAGGCGGGTCGCGCGCGCACCTTCGCGATCGTGGCCCTGCGCCACGGCACCGCGGTGCCGCCGAGCAGCTGGGACGGCCCCGACTCGACCCGCCCGCTGATGCAGCGCGGCGCCGACCAGGCCCTCAGCATCGCCCCGGCGATCGCCGCCTTCGGCCCGGCCAAGCTGGTCAGCAGCACCGCCGCCCGCTGCCTCGCCACCATCGCCCCGCTCGCCGGCCTCCTCGACCTGCCGGTGAAGCAGAGCCGCAACATCAGCCAGGACGCCTGGGAGGACGCCGACGGCGATGTCGAGAAGGTCGTCGCCAAGCGGATGAGAAAGGCGGTCTCGGCGGTGCTCTGCAGCCACGGCCCGGTGCTCCCGGAGATCATCCTCGAGATCGCGCGCCTGACGAACTCCCCCAGCGACACGGCCCTCCGCCGCGCAGCGGAGCTCTCCACCGGCGAGTACGCGGTGCTGCACATCTCGGTCGACTCCCCTGCCACGGGCATCGTCGCCGTCGAGACGCACGGGCCCGCGCGCGGCTGATCATTCCGCGCTTGTTTACCTCCCGTTCACCTCGCGGGACGATTCTGGTTAACCCACGCGCATAGCGTCTTCTCTTGGGTCGGCACCGGCCCTCATCCTGTACACACATTCCCGAAGGGAACCCCGTGAAGACGGCAACAAACTTCAAGCGTTTCGGCAGCGTCGCTGCCATCGCCATCGCTGGCACCATGATGTTCACCGCGTGCGCGGCGAACGAAGGCGGCACCCCCGCAGCCGAGGGCGACAGCACCCTCACCGGCACCCTCGACGGCGCAGGCGCCTCGTCGCAGGGCAGCGCGCAGGAGACCTGGGTCTCCGCCTTCCAGATCGCTAACCCCGACGTCACGATCAACTACGAGCCCTCCGGCTCGGGTGCCGGCCGCGAGGCGTTCATCGCCGGAGGCGTCGCCTTCGCCGGTTCCGACTCCGCCCTGAGCGACGAGGAGCTCGCCGGCGAATTCGCCGCCTGCGCCCCCGACACCAAGGCCATCGACCTCCCCGTCTACATCTCCCCGATCGCCGTGATCTTCAACGTCGAGGGTGTCGACACGCTCAACCTCGACGCCGCGACCATCGCCAAGATCTTCAAGGGCGAGATCACCAGCTGGGACGATGCAGCAATCGTCGCGCTGAACCCGGACGCCGCCCTCCCCACCGCCCCGATCACCGCCGTGCACCGCTCGGACGACTCGGGCACCACCAAGAACTTCGCCGACTACCTCGGCAAGGTCGCTCCCGAGGTCTGGGACGCAGAAGCAGAAGACGCCTTCCCCTACGCCGGCGGCGAAGCGGCCCAGGGCACCTCGGGCGTCGTCGACGCAGTGACCAACGGCTCCAACACGATCGGCTACGCCGACGCGTCCAAGGCCGGCGACCTCGGCGTCGCAGCGATCAAGGTCGGCGAGGACTTCGTTGACTTCACCCCCGAGGCGGCAGCACTCGTCGTCGACGCGTCGCCGCTCGTCGAGGGCCGCGAGGCGAACGACATCGCGATCAAGCTGGACCGCACCACGACCGAGGCCGGCGCCTACCCGCTGGTTCTCGTCAGCTACCTCATCGCGTGCGAGGAGTACGCCGATGCAGACTCCGCCGAGCTCGTGAAGGCGTACCTCGGCTACATCGCCAGCGAAGAGGGCCAGGCCGAGTCGGCCGAGTCCGCCGGCTCCGCGCCGATCTCGTCCGAGCTCTCGGCCAAGGTCACCACGGCGATCGACGCCATCAAGTAGCACCGAACCACCACGGTCTGCCGGGCTGTAGTCGTACCTCGCATTCGCGAGATCGGCTGCAGCCCGTCAGACTGAGTTCCGCAGGGCTCCCGCCCACCACGCACGGCAACGAATCCCCACCTCACAGACGGGTCGCAGGAAACTTAGAATGACGACAGCTTCACGAGTGCCGGCCAAGGCCAAGCTCCGCCCGGCAGATCGCATCTTCGCGGGCAGCACCCTGACCGCGGGTGTCATCATCCTCGTGGCCCTCGCCGCGGTGGCCGTGTTCCTCATCGCGCAGAGCATCCCCGCCTTCGTCGCGGACCCGGCAGAGCTCAAGGGCTCCCCCTCCTCCTTCTGGGCCTACGTCGGCCCCCTCGCCTTCGGTACCGTCTGGGCGGCCTTCCTGGCGCTCCTGATGGCCCTGCCGATCGCCATCGGCATCGCGCTGTTCATCTCGCACTACGCGCCGCGACGCGTCGCCCAGGGACTCGGCTACGTCATCGACCTGCTGGCCGCCGTGCCGTCGGTCGTCTTCGGACTCTGGGGCATCAAGGTGCTCGCCCCGGCGATCACCCCGCTCTACAACTGGCTGGTCGACAACTTCGGCTGGTTCCCGCTCTTCGCACCTCCCGTCTCCGGCACGGGCCGCACGATCCTCACCGTGGCCATCGTGCTCGCCGTGATGATCCTGCCGATCATCACCGCCGTCACCCGCGAGGTCTTCCTGCAGACGCCGCGGCTGCACGAGGAGGCCGCGCTCGCGCTCGGCGCCACCCGCTGGGAGATGATCCAGATGGCGGTACTGCCCTTCGGCCGCCCCGGCATGATCTCCGCGGCGATGCTCGGCCTCGGGCGCGCACTCGGCGAGACGATGGTGGTCGCCATGGTGCTCTCCCCGGCCCTCGTCGTCAGCTTCGTGCTCACCAGCTCGCAGAACCCCTCGACGATCGCCGGCAACATCGCCCTCAACTTCCCCGAGGCCCACGGCGTCGGCGTGAACGCGCTCATCGCGACCGGCCTGATCCTCTTCGTGATCACCCTGATCATCAACTCCATTGCCCGCGCAGTCATCAACCGCCGCAAGGCGTTCTCGGGAGCGAACTAGTGAGCACCGCAACGGCACCCAAGCCCACAACGCAGGTCGAGACGGTCAACGCGCTCACCACCGGCCGCCTCCCGAAGTGGGCCCCCTGGGCCCTGCTCGGCGGCAGCTGGCTCGTGATGATCATCGTGTTCGCCTTCGTGAGCATGGTGAACGACAGCGAGTACAACATCGTCGCCGCTCTGTTCCTCGGAACGGTGCTCTTCGACATCGCCATCTTCGTTGTGGCCTACCTCGTCGAGGGCGTGCGCCAGGCGAAGGACCGCCTCATCACCTCGCTGGTGATGACCGCGTTCATCATCGCCCTGCTCCCGCTCATCTCGCTGCTCTTCACCGTCCTGGTCAACGGGTCAGCGCGCTTCGACCTGCAGTTCTTCTCCGAGTCGATGCGCAACGTGGTCGGAGAGGGCGGCGGCGCGCTGCACGCGATCACCGGAACCCTGCTCATCACGGGTGCCGCCACGCTGATCTCGGTGCCGATCGGACTGCTCACCGCCATCTACCTCGTGGAGTACGGCCGCGGCGCGCTCTCCCGCGCGATCACCTTCTTCGTCGACGTGATGACCGGCATCCCGTCGATCGTCGCCGGTCTGTTCGCCTTCGCCTTCTTCGAGCTCGTGCTCGACGACCCGGGCATCCGCTTCGGCATCGGCGGCTCCGTCGCCCTCTCGCTGCTGATGATCCCCGTGGTCGTGCGCTCGAGCGAGGAGATGCTCAAGCTGGTGCCGAACGAGCTGCGGGAGGCCTCCTACGCGCTGGGCGTGCCGAAGTGGCTCACCATCCTGAAGATCGTCATCCCCACCTCGATCGCCGGCATCACCACCGGAGTGACCCTGGCCATCTCGCGCGTCATCGGCGAGACCGCACCGCTGCTGATCATCGCCGGCTTCACCGCCAGCATGAACTACAACCTCTTCAACGAGAAGATGATGTCGCTGCCGGTGTTCGTGTACACGCAGTACGTGAGCCCGGGCACCGACATCCAGCCCTACCTCGACCGCGCCTGGGCGGGTGCGCTCACCCTCATCGTCATCGTGATGGTGCTCAACCTCGTCGCCCGCCTCATCGCCAAGATCTTCTCCCCCAAGCTCGGCCGCTAACAGCGGCAACCCGAGAGAACCAAAGGAACTCCGTGTCAAAGCGCATCGAAGTAAACGACCTGAACGTCTACTACGGCAAGTTCAAGGCCGTGGAAGACGTGTCCCTCAAGATCGAGCCCCGCACCGTCACGGCCTTCATCGGCCCGAGCGGTTGCGGCAAGTCGACCTTCCTGCGCACGCTGAACCGCATGCACGAGGTCATCCCCGGCGCCTACGTGGAGGGCGAGGTGCGCATCGACGGCAACAACCTCTACGGCCCGGGCGTCGACCCCGTGCTCGTGCGCCGCCAGGTGGGCATGGTCTTCCAGCGCCCCAACCCCTTCCCCACGATGTCGATCCGCGACAACGTGCTCGCCGGCGTCAAGCTCAACAACCGCCGCATGAGCAAGAGCGAGGGCGACGACCTGGTCGAGAAGAGCCTGCAGGGCGCCAACCTCTGGAAAGAGGTGAAGGACCGCCTGGCGCTGCCCGGCTCCGGTCTCTCCGGTGGACAGCAGCAGCGTCTCTGCATCGCCCGTGCGATCGCCGTCTCCCCCGAGGTCATCCTGATGGACGAGCCCTGCTCGGCCCTCGACCCGATCTCCACCCTGGCCATCGAAGACCTCATCGAGGATCTGAAGAAGGACTACACGATCGTGATCGTGACCCACAACATGCAGCAGGCCTCGCGCGTCTCCGACCGCACCGCCTTCTTCAACATCGCGGGCACGGGCGCTCCGGGCAAGCTCATCGAGTACGACGACACCTCGATCATGTTCTCCAAGCCGACCGTGCAGGCCACCGAGGACTACGTGTCCGGCAAGTTCGGATAAGCAGGCGTTTCCAGAAGGGCCGGTCGACGTCGTCGACCGGCCCTTCGTCGTGTGCGGGCGCGCGGGATGCGCAACTCAGGCAGGACGGCGGACGAGCGGATGCGACGCCGCACGATCCCGGGACCGCCGCCGCGGCATCCGCCCGCCCTGCCTGAGTTGCGAGACGCTGCCCGCGTTCGTCATTCCGGACGGAACGCGACCACGCGATCCCCCGGCCCCGCCGCTTCGCGGGCGCGCCCGCCGGCACGGCCACCCGTCCGGAATCACGAACACCCGCCCACAACTCAGGCAGGACGGTGGACGAGCGGATGCGCCGCCGCACGATCCCGGGACCGCCGCCGCGGCATCCGCCCACCCCGCCTGAGTTGCGAGACACCGCCCGCAACGACAGAACCCCCACGGCCGAGGCCGCGGGGGTTCGTGTAGTTCGAGAGGCCTAGGCGCTCTGGATGGCGACGATGGGGTCGGTGGTCGGCTGCTCCGAGCCTCCGGCCGGCTCCACGGTGACGCCCACGAGGTCGCCTGCGCGCATCTCGCCGTCGAGCACACGCCAGGTGGACCCGGAGTCGCCGACGGTGAAGGTTCCGGCCGCACGCGGGCCGTCGCCGCCGATGTACCAGAGCTCGTAGACCTTGTCGGAGTCGAGCGCCGCGAGGCCGTCGACCATCACGGCCGAGGTGCCGAGGCTGTTCGACCACACGAGCTTCGCCGTTCCGCCGCCTGACACGTCGGCGGCGAGCTGCTGCGAGTCGTCGGCCGAGGTGATCGCGGCGAGGGCGTCCGCCTGCACCTGCTGCGTGTTCGCGTCACCGATGGTGTTGATCAGCACGCCTCCGCCGGCGATCAGGCCGACCGCGGCGGCCACACCGGCCAGCACGATGGCGGGCCGGGTGAACCAGCGCGACTGCGTCTTGCGGGAGGCCGGTGTCGAGGCGTCCACCGGCGAGGACTGCTCGCCGACGGGCTCCGAGGCGGCCGCCCTCTGACGCGAGGCGATGTCGGTGACGGATGCGCCGGCATCCGCTGACGACGGAGCACGCGTCTCGAGGGGCGGCAGCTGCGGCATCGACCCGATGAGGGCCATGATGTTCGCCTTGAGCGCTGCCGGCGGCTCGATCGGAGCGACGGCGCGGCCGAGCACCACGGCTGTATCGGCCAATTCGGTCACCTCGTGTCGCAGGGATTCGGACGAGTCGAGCTCGGCCTCGAAGGCCGCGCGCTGCTCGGGGGTGAGTGCATTCAGCGCGTATGCGCCGGTGAGAGTCGCCGGGTCGGCGTCGGGACGCTTGTCGTCGGTCATGATGCCACCCCCAGTTCGTCTCGAAGTCTGATCATTCCGTCTCGCAGACGAGTCTTCACCGTGCCGATGGGCACGCTCAAGAGGGTCGCTACCTCGCTGTGGCTGTACCCGCCGTAGTACGCGAGCGATACGGCCTGGCGTTGCAATTCGGTAAGGCGCTGCATGGCTTTCTCCACCCTCTCGTGCTCGATGCGTGTCTGTACAGTTTCTGAGACATTGTCGTACTCGGCATCGTAATCTCTGATGCCGATCTTCGTGTCGCGGTCGCGCGACGACTGCGAGGCGCGGACCCGGTCGACGGCGCGGCGGTGGCTCATGGTCATGATCCACGTCGACGCTCCGCCCTTGCTGGAGTCGTACCGTGTCGCGTTCTGCCAGATCTCCAGGAAGATCTCCTGGGTGACCTCCTCCGACTGCGCGTGGTCGCGCAGCAGGCGGCGGACGAGTCCGAGGACCCGCGGGGCCATCTGGTCGTAGAGCTGTGCGAAAGCGGCCTGGTCGCCCTGAGCGACGAGAGAGAGGAGCTGGTCCTGCGTCAGAGGCTGGTCTGAGGCAAAGTCCTGTTCGTCTTCTGTTTCTCGGGGCACGAGCTTAAGCATGTCAGTAGTTCGACGCCCTCCGTGAAACGGATTGGAGCGTTTCGAAACTGGGACCGACATGCCTCCTGAGAAGTAGGTGCCGGGCCGCAGAACGCCTCTCGGCGCAAGGCCGCTCGAAGCGGCTATTAGTGGAGCCCGGGGTTACCGCGGCCCGGCGACATCCAGTTTACAGACACCCCCGCCGGGCGGTTACGCCGTGTTCGCTCTCGGCGAGCAGCAAACGGATGCGACGGGTCGGCTAGTCGAGGTTGCCGGCGCGGTCGAGACGGGCGCAGGAGCTGAGCTCGTCGCCCGTGAGAGTGAGGCGGAGCGCGCGGGTCGTGAGCTCGGTTGCCCGCTCGGGCGTGATCAGGTCGACGTCGTCGGCGACGCTCACGCAGCCAGCCGAGGCGATGCGGCAGAAGGCGGCCGCTCGGTCGAGGGCGGTGGCGAAGTCGCCGCGGAACAGGCCGCGGAGGATCTCGTCGGCCAGCTCGGTGATCTCGTCGGGGCCGGTCGGCATCGGGGCGCCGGCCACCATCACGTCGATGGTTCCGAGCACCTCCGTGCCGCGCTGGAACAGGTAGGCGATGGACTCGGAGTCCTGACGGATCAGCAGGCGGATGAGGTAGATGCGCCAGAGCGCCCCGGCGAGGCTCTTCGCGCTCGACCGGGCCCAGAGCTCGGACAGGGCGTCGACGCCGTGCTCGTCGGTGTAGGCCACCAGCCGTTCGACCACCGCGGGGTCGGTGGTGTCCCTGGCGCGGTCGACGATCGCGTGCGCGGTGTCGTGCGCGACGCGGAGGATCTGCTCCGGGTCTTCTCCCCCGACGAAGGTGTCGAACTTGTCCCCGGAGTACTGGGTCGGCTTGTGGAACTCGTCGGTCATAACTACACGGTACATTTGATGGCGAGGGCCTCTAGCTCAGTTGGTAGAGCATCGGACTTTTAATCCGCGGGTCGTCGGTTCGAGTCCGACGGGGCCCACCCTCCACACATCCGCCTCTCAGTGCGGACTTTCTCGACCGGTGCGAATCCCTCCGGCCGGCGCGTCGGAGCGCTCGGGTGAACACCGGAAAAATATTTCATCTCGATTCGCGTGCCGTGTTGCACGAATGAAACCTTTGCTCTATTTTCGAAATAGATCGCGCGTCAGGGCGTGATTAACTCTCTTCGGACTTCTGGGGCCTCCGCATTAAGAGTGCTATTCGTGATGCCCAATTTGTCGACGTCTCTCCGGCGTCCCCGAATCGAAGTTGACGCCTTTCTTGAAGACACAGCACCATCGCTCTCCGCGTTCTCACCGCGAAGGCGCGTTTCGCCCACGCCGCGTATCCGTCGTCGCAGCGACCATCGGGGCTCTCATCGTCGGCACCTGGGGATGGGTCGACACCCCGGGCGCAGGCACCGCGGCCGCGAATGCCGCAGGCGAGATCAGCGCTCTCGCAGCGGGGGTTCCCGAGGCGCCGCGCCAGGCCGCGATCGAGACTTTCGAGCAGGGGCTGGGCACCACCGCGAGCGGCCTCGCCGCCTACGCCTCCGGCCGGTACACCGCGTCCAGCGGCTGGGTGAGCGGGAGCAACTGCACCGGCGTGCTCGTCAACTACCTGGCCACGTATCCGAACGCCTCCTTCTGCCCCACGACCAGCACACGCGTGTCCGCTGCGGCACGCGAGACGCGGCGGATGGCCGACGTGCTCGGCCAGGTGGCTGCCGGGGTGGCGGGGTCGAGCTCGGCGACCGCCCCGGCGAACGGGTCGACCTCGGCCACGCAGACCAACCACGCGCTGACGGCGTTCCCCGCTGCCGCGGTGGCCGGCAGCACGACGGTGGCCCAGTCCGTCTCGGGCACGGGGATCTCCGCTCCGGCGGCGCGCTACTACTCGCTGCGGATGAACGCCGTCGGCGCGCAGTGCGGCACGAACAACGCCTCGCTCTCGCTCAACCTGGTCTCGGGCGGCGCGACCGTGCTGACCGGCTTCTCGTCCCCCGTCGTCCCCTGCGCGAGCACGGGCGCCGTCTACTACACGTCGCCCGCCCTCGCGGCCAACCAGGGCAGCGGCGACGCCGCGCTGCCTGCCTCGGTGCGCGCCGCCGCCTACAGCGGCACGACCGCGGCCCTGCTCACCCCGGCACAGATCTCCGCAGCCCAGGTGCAGCTCGTGAACACCGTCACGGGCGCCGGGGGCGCCTTCGGGGTCGACAACGTGCGGGTGATGGAGGTGAGCCCCGCCCTCGACATGGCCTTCTAAGCGGCAACCGCCACGGCCACGGTGCCGACGACGCTCACCTACACGATCACCAACACCAGCGACCTGCTCGCCAAGACCGACTGGGGATTCTCGACGGCGCTCCCCTCGGGGCTCGTGACGGCCCCGGCCCCGGCGGTTGCCGGATCGTGCACCAACTCCGCGGGAACCGCCTTCACCGTCACGGCGGCCGCGGGCTCCGCCGGCTTCTCCGCGGCAGGCGGAGACCTCGCGCCGGGCGCGAGCTCGTGCACCATCTCGGTGGACGTGGTGGCCGCCTCCGCCGGCAGCTACGACAGCGGGACGGTGACCGGTTCCGGCCTGATCGTCTCCTCCCCCGCGTCGCTGACCGTCGAGCCCGCGACCACCATCACGGTGCGGAAGAACCTGCCGGCGCGCACGGCGGCGGCCGACCAGTTCACCCTGTCGCTGCGCTCGGGAACGAGCGTCCTCGCATCCGCTACGACGACCGGCTCCGCCACGGGAGTCCAGGACGCGCAGATCAGCCGCTACGTCGTGCAGCCGGGATCCGCCTACACGATCCACGAGGCGCAGACCGTCGGAGCGGGGCTCGGCTACTCCAACGGCTACGAGTGCACCAGGGGCGGCACGGTGATCGGCTCGGGCGCCGGGGCCTCCGGCTCGATCACGATCCCGAACGAGGTGGGGGCCGAGGTGGTCTGCACCTTCACGAACGCGGTGCAGACGCCTCGGCTGTTCTGCGACACGAACCACTTCTACTCGGTCACCGCCGCGGGCGCCCTGCAGCAGGGCGACATCGTCGCGGGCTCGCAGTCCCAGGTCGGCGCCTGGACGGGAACCACCGCCGCGAACGCGCTCGGGGTCGGTGCGGGCGGATCGGTCGTCTATGCGCTCGACCGCTCCGCCGATGCCGCCCGGGTCACCTCCATCCTGAAGTGGACACCGGGCGGCGGCTTCCAGACCCTGGCGAACAGCGGATACACGCCGACCGCGGGCGGGACGACGATCGCGGGCAGCATCGTCGCCGGTGCGGTCGACCTCGCGGGCGGGCGCTACCTCTTCGGCTCCTTCGTCAACTCGCAGTTCTACATCTGGAGCTTCACCGAGTCGAACCCGGTCGCCACGCGCTTCGCCTTCGTCGGCTCCTTCCCGACCGGCACGGCCCCCAACGGCAACGGCGACATGGCCTTCGACGCCCGGGGCAACCTCTACGTGGTCGGAGCGGGCACCGTGAACAACGCGAGCGGCGCGTCGATCTACACGGTCACGGCCGAGACGCTGGCCGCGGCATCCGGTGGCACCCTCGCGGTGAACACCTCTCTGGCGAGGCCGCTGACCGGCACCGACGCCGCCTTCGCGAACGTCAACGGCATCGCGTTCTCGCCGCGCGGAACCGTCTACCTGGCCAACGCCGGCAGCGCCTACGAGTTCGACGCCACGACCTGGACCCGCGTGGGCGGCACGCCGCGCGTGCCCGTCGAGTCGACGGACCTGGCGGGCTGCTCCTCGCCGTCGACGGTCACCGTGCAGAAGAACATCGTCGGACGCCAGGCGGCGAGCGACCAGTTCCAGCTCACGGCATCCGCCGGGTCGCCGGCGACGGCCTTCGCCACCGCGACGACGACCGGCGCCACCACCGGCCGGCAGAGCGCGCAGATCGGCCCCTTCCCCACTCCGATCGGCACCGCGGTGACGATCGCCGAGGCGATGGCCACCGGTTCGGCGTCGCCGATCGGCGCGTACACGACCATCTACGAGTGCTGGGCCGACGGCGTCCGTCTGAGCACGGGCACCACCACGACCGGCTCGGTCACGGTGCCCGCACGGCTGAGCGTCAGCGTCACCTGCACCTACTTCAACTCGCCCCGACCGGCCTCCACCGTGCGCATCACCAAGACCATCCAGGAGTTCTCGGGTCTCACCCGCCCCGGAGCGGACTGGACGGTCGGCACAACCGCCACCGCCAGCACCGGAACGGCCACGGCTCTGCCGAGTGAGGCGCCGAGACAGCAGACGGATGCCGCGGGCCAGGCCGTGTGGACGGTTCTGTTCGGCTCGGAGGCGTCGCGCGCGACGGTCACCGTCTCGGAGGTGCAGCAGACCGGCTTCGCCTTCGTCAGCGGCGCCTGCTCGGTGAACGGCGCGGCGCGCACAACGACTTTCGCGCAGACCGGCAGCACCGTGAGCGCGAGCCTCACCGGCATCGCCTCCTCGTCGACGATCGAGTGCTCGTTCGTGAACCGGCCCACGAGCTCCCTCACCCTCGTCAAGACGGTCGGCTTCGGCGCAGCCGTGCCCGCGGACTGGACCCTCAGCGCGGTCGGCCCGTCCGGCGCGCTCGTCGGGCCGAGCGGACGCTCGGGCACCGCCGCCGCGTCCGGAGTGCCCGTGACCCCCGGCGCGGCCTACCGGCTGTCCGAGGCGGGAGGGCCGCTGACGTACGTGCAGACCGGCGCCTGGCAGTGCCGCACGGCGACCGGCGCCACTGTCGCCGTCGCCGCCGCCGGCGACGTGACCCCGCCCTCGGGGGCGGCGGTCACGTGCACGGTCACGAACTCCACCGCGTCGATCACCCTCCTCAAGCAGGTGCAGAGCCCGCAGCCCGGCTTCCAGGTTTCGGACTGGCGGGTCACCGCGACCCCCGCCGCCGTGGCCGGGGGGACCCTGCCCACGGAGAGCAGGCTCGGCGCCGAGTACGCGGCCTCGGGCAACCCGGCGAGCACCTTCGAGGTGCGGCCGGGCCACAGCTACACGCTGTCGGAGGCCGCCACCGATCCGTCGCGGCGGCTCGCCTACCAGGAGATCCGACTCGAGCGGCTGACCGGCACGACCTGGACTCCGGTGACATCACGGACCATCTCCGCTCCCGCGGCCGGCGAGAACGCGGTCTACCGCTTCGTCAACGCCCCGGTGAAGCCCACCCGGCTGCCGCTCACCGGCGGCGCGAGCTCCGACGCGTTCCTCATCGGAGGGGGATCGGTGCTGGCTCTGGCGCTCGCCCTCCTCGTCTGGCATTCGCGCCGACGGATGCGAGGCGCCTTCCGGTGAATCCGCGTTCGCCCCCCCTCTTTCCCCTCTTCCGATCGTCAGCTTTTCACACAACAACTAGGAGAAATCTCATGTCCAGGTCCATCATCCGGCGGGTAACCGCCGCAGCCGGCGTTCTCGCGCTGAGTGCTGCGGCGGCGTTCGTCACCATCACACCGGCGCAGGCGGTCACCCTTCCGGGCAACATCGACCCGACCATCGCCCGCACCCTCACGATCCACAAGTTCGCGCTCGGCTCCGAGAACGGCCAGCAGATCGGAACCGGCCAGGAGGTCTCCGTTCCCGGGACCCCGCTCGCCGGCGCCACCTTCACCGCCGCCCGCGTGCAGGGAGTCGACCTCACCACTCCCGACGGCTGGACGCAGGTCTCCAACCTCACGCCGCAGACCGCCGCCAGCCGCGTCACCACCGCGGACACCTTCACCGCCACCAGCGGCACCGACGGCGTGGCGCGATTCAACGGCGGCGACACGCTGCCGCTCGGCCTCTACCTCGTCACCGAGACCCAGCTGCCGGCCGGTGCCACCAACCCGGCCGCGCCGTTCCTGGTCACACTGCCGTTCCCGACGGGCCCGGGCGGGGCGCCGGCGAACCAGTGGGTCTACGACGTGCACGTCTACCCGAAGAACGCGGTGACCCAGCTCACCAAGACGCGCATCCCCGCACCCGCGAACTCGGTCGAGGCCCGCAACCCCGACCTGATCCGCTGGGCGATCAACTCCGACGTGCCCATGCTCGCCGCCGGCGACACGCTCAGCACGTTCACCCTCACCGACGCGCTGCCCGTCGAGCTGGACTACCTGCCGACCGGTCCGGCCGGTGTCGCGCCGACCAGCGTCACGGTCACCAACGCCGCGGGCGTCGCGCAGTCGTTCGTCGCCGGAACCGACTACACGCTGCTCTTCGACACTGCCACGCGCAACCTCAGCCTCGTCTTCACCCCCTCCGGGCTCACCCGCCTGTCGGGACTGCAGGGCGGCGACGTGACTCTCAACGTGCTGAGCCGCGCCGTGACCATCCCCTCCAACGGGATCATCACCAACACCGCCACCGCCGTGGTGAACGGTTCGACCGAGACGGTCACCGGCAGCACGCCGATCGGCCAGCTCACCGTTTTCGCCTACGAGGGACAGGGCGCCACGCGCACCCCGCTCGCCGGCGCCGTGTACCAGGTGTTCCTGAACCAGAACGACGCCACCCTCGGCCAGAACGCCGTCTTCATCAACGGCGTGCAGAACTGGACGACGGGTGCCAACGGCGTCGTGGCGATTCCGATCATCACCCCCGGCAACTACTACGTGCGTGAGATGACGCCGCCTGCGGGCTTCCAGCTGCCGACGCCGAGCCAGGTGCAGACCCAGGTCGTCGCCGGCCCGAGCTCCACCACCGCCCCGGTGCAGAACTACGTCGAGTTCGCCCACAACCAGGTTCCGGCCTTCGCGCTCCCGCTCACCGGTGGCGACGGAGCGCTGTGGTTCGGCATCGGCGGCGGCGCACTCCTCGCCATCGCGCTCGGCGCGGCCGTGGTCACCACGCGCCGTCGCGTCGCCCCGGCGAACGCGCCGGCGAACGCCACTGCGAACGCCACTGCGTGACCTACGCACCGTGAAGACAGCGAAGGCGGAACGCCCGGGCGGCGTTCCGCCTTCGCCCGTCCCGGCACCTCGGACGAGGCGGGAGCTGCGCCGGCTGTCGCGCTGGCGGCTTCCGCTGGTGCCGCTCGCGATCGCGCTGATCAGTCTCGCCGGCGCGTCACTGCTGCTGTACCCGGCCGCGGCCGCGTGGTTCAGCTCGGTCGAGCAGTCGCGCGAGATCGACAGCCTCACCCAGGGCATCACCGACCTCGGTGCCGAGACCCTGCGCGAGCGGCTCGCCGAGGCGCGCGAGTACAACCAGAATCTGAACGGCGGCGGAGCGGCCGTCGCCGCGAACGAGCGGCTCCCCCTCGCCGACGACCCGCACGCGGAGGACGCAGGGCAGTACCGCTCCATGCTGCGCGGCGACACCGAGGGGCTGATGGCCCGGGTGAAGATCCCCGCGATCAACGTCGACCTGCCGATCTACCACGGCACGAGCGAGACCGTGCTCGAACACGGCGTCGGGCATCTCGAGGGCACGGCGCTGCCCGTGGGCGGGCCGTCGACCCACTCCGTGCTCACCGGGCACCGGGGTCTGGCGACCTCGGAGCTCTTCACCAACCTCGACCGGGTGGAGGTCGGCGACACCTTCACGATCGAGGTCTTCGGCGACGTGCTCAGCTACCGCGTCGTGGAGACGCTCGTCGTCGACCCGGCGGACACGGAGAGCCTCCTCATCCAGCCGGGCAAGGACCTGCTGACCCTGGTCACCTGCACACCGCTCGGCATCAACAGCCACCGGATCCTGGTGACCGGCGAACGACTGGCCCCCACCCCGCAGGCCGACCTCGACGCGGCCGGTGCGTCCCCCGACGTGCCCGGCTTCCCGTGGTGGATGCTCGGCGCCGGGGGCGCCGCCGCGGCCGCCGGCGGCTATGTCTGGTTCTCGGGCCGTCCGCCTCGCGCGGCCACGCGCATCCGCCCCAGCCTGTAGACGACCCCGACCAGCAGCACCGCGAGGCCGACCGCGATCGACTCCGGCGGCAGCGTCGCGACGAGCACGAGGCAGCCGAGCGCCCCCACCACCTGCAGCGCGCGCGGGTAGCGGCGGTCCGCCTTCGTCTGGGTGAGGGCGGAGAGGTTCGCGACCACGTAGTAGAGCAGCACTCCGAAGGAGGAGAAGCCGATCGCCCCGCGCAGGTCGGTGGCGAGCACGAGTACCGAGACCACCGCGGCGAGCGCGATCTCGGCGTGGTGCGGCACCCGGTAGCGCGGGTGCACGGCGCCCAGCCAGGCGGGGAGGTCGGCGTTGCGGGCCATGGCCAGGGCGGTGCGCCCCACCCCGGCGATCAGCGCGAGGAGCGCGCCGAGGGCCGCGGCGGCCGCGCCCACCCGCACCACCGGCGACGCCCAGGGGATCGGGCCCGCGAGCACAACGTCGACGAGCGGGGCAGCGGATGCCGCGAGCCGCTCGGGTGACAGCACGGTGAGCACCGCCACGGCGATCAGCGCGTAGAGCAGGAGCACCACCCCGAGCGCGGTGAGCACGGCGCGCGGGATGGTGCGCCGCGGGTTCGTCACCTCCTCCCCCATGGTGGCGATCCGCGCGAAGCCGGCGAAGGCGAAGAAGAGCAGTCCCGCCGACTGGAGGATGCCGTACACCCCCGGCTCGAACAGGTCGCCGAGTGAGAGGGACGGGGCCCGCGGTGCCCCGCCGACAGCCGCGCCGACGAGCACGAGGGCGAGCACCGCGAGCACGACCACCACGACGATGCGGGTGAGCGCCGCCGTTCGGGTGACCCCGAAGTAGTTGAGCGTCGCGAGTGCGAGCACCGCGACGACGGCCACGGGCTTCTCCCACCCGGCGGGCGCGGCGTAGGCGGCGAAGGCGAGCGCCATCGCCGCGCAGCTCGCGGTCTTGCCGACCACGAAGCTCCAGCCGGCGAGGAAGCCGGGCCAGTGCCCGAGCCGCTCCCGTCCGTAGACATAGCTGCCGCCCGAGGTCGGGTACTGCGC